>Ga0302320_10001565_pt1 | contig 54859 bp, 39 predicted proteins | sample Bog_T0_3_FD_202130 | JGI IMG/M metagenome (GOLD analysis project Ga0302320, IMG submission 202130) | Peat permafrost microbial communities from Stordalen Mire near Abisko, Sweden - Bog_T0_3 | ecosystem: Environmental > Terrestrial > Soil > Wetlands > Peat | place: Sweden: Abisko, Stordalen Mire...
CCAAAAGCTGCTGGGCTACACCGGTGGAAAACTTCATGTTTCCGGCCTCTGGCTGCAGGGTCAGGAAGGGTTTTCGGCAAATTATTCCGGCGATTACAACCGCGTCAATCTCGTCGATTTTCCCAACGCCACGCGGCTGGGCGAACTCTGGTATTCCCAACAATTCTTTCAAAACCAGCTGTCCTTCAAAGTCGGCGAGCTGTCCGTTGATTCTGATTTCATCGTGCCTGAATATTACGCTGGCCCGGGTCAATTCACCTTGTTGAACCAGACCTTTTTCTATCCGTCGCTGCCGTTCAACCTATTTGATCCGCCCGGATTTCCCACCACCGGCCATGGCTTGGCCACCATGCCGCTCGCCGCCCCCGGCGCGGTCATTCGCTGGTCGCCCTCGGAGCACATTTACGCGCAGGCGGCCATCTACAGCGGCACGCCCGACCAGTCCCCATCCGGCGCGCAGTTCAGCGTCAGCCAGCCTGATGGAGCGCTGAACTATTTCGAACTGGGCTGGCGTCACAATCCCGGCACCAACAATCCCGGCCTGGGTGGCGCCTATAAAATCGGGGCGTATTATCATACCAGCGATTTCGCGGATGTGTATGACGGCGTGCTCAATTACTACGGGGGAATGCCAGTAGCGGTTGCCCAGCATCAAGGAAACTATGGCGCCTATCTGCTGGCGGAACAACAGCTTGCGCTCAAAGACGGCAAAGCCGATCCCGCGCAACAAGGGCTTAGCGCCTTCGGCCGGCTGCTCGGCGCGCCGGCTGATCGCAACTTGACCCAATTGGAAGTGGATGCCGGCCTGGTCTATCGCGGCCTGATCCCAACCCGCAACTGGGACACGCTCGCGCTGGCCGGCTCGTATCTGGAGTTCAGCGACCAAATCAGCCGCGCCCAGCAGTACCTCAACGCGCTGGCGCCCGGAAGCTTTACGCCGGTGGATTACGAAGGCGTTATCGAATTGAGCTACAAGATTCAAGCGACCGCTTGGTGGACGATCCAGCCCAGCGTGCAACACGTTTTTCATCCCAGCGGCTCATCGGCCATTCCCGGCGCCACCGTTTTCATCCTGCAAACCACCCTCCGATTTTAGCGGCGGACCGTGCCAGGAATGACGAATGACGAATCAATGCCGAAGCCCGAATGATCAAAAAAGAGCCGGTTTCGGCATTTGGCCTTGGGGATTCTTTCGTCATTTGTCATTCGTGATTCGTCATTCCTTCTGGACGGGGCCAAATCCTGGCTGCCGGCTCACAAAAAAGTTGCGCCAATTTACTCCAGTCCCGCCGCGTTTGGACGATAGCTAGCTATTGGATAAGCAGCATCACCATGCTGCGCCTGACCAATTTGGACCTATAATTTATGAAAAACTTGACCATTGGAAAACACATCGCCCTGGGCTTTGCCAGCGTGATTATCATTACTTTGGCGCTGGGCGCTTTCGCCTACATGCGGCTGTTGGCCATCAGCAGCCATTCCGACCACATCGCCAAAACCTCGCTGCCCGGCGTCGAATTGGTTCTTGGGATGGAGAAAAACTTGAGGGTTAATGAGACGCTCATTTACAAACACACTGGCAGTGTGGACAAACAAGACATTGAACGTCTGGAAGCGGAAATGGGCGCCCTCTCCATAGACAACACCAAAAAATACGAGGCGCTGGACCAGTTGGTTACGGATGAAAAAGGCCGTGAACTGCTCGATAAGCTCAAAAACCTGCGCGTCGAATATCTCCCCATCCGGGCGCGAGTGCTGGACCTGAGCCGGCAAGGCACCAACAACACGGCGGCCTATGACCTGGCTCGCAGCCAATTGGATCCCATCAGCAATCAGTATTTCACCGCCATGGGAGCGCTGGTGGACTATATGAGAGCCGATGCCGACAACACATCTGCCGGCATTCAAGCGGTGGTGCAAACTTCAAAAGCGGGAATATTGATTGGGTTGAGCCTGACCTGCTTGGCCGGGTTAGGGCTGTCATTCTTCATCGTCCGGGGAATCTCCCGCACCCTGCACGGGATCAGCAACTCAATTAACGACGGCTCAAACCAAGTGTCCTCCGCCTCAGCGCAAGTTTCCGCCGCCAGCCAGACGCTGGCCGAAGGCTCCAGCGAACAGGCTGCCTCGCTGGAGGAAACCGGGTCTTCGCTGGAAGAAATGGCCAGCATGACCAAGCGCAATTCCGAGAACGCCAGGAAAGCCAACGAACTCGCCAAAGAGGCGCGCACCGCCGCCGACAAGGGGGTCGGCGACATGCAGACCATGGCCGCCGCGATGGATGACATCAAAGTCTCCAGCGATGACATCGCCAAAATCATCAAGACGATTGACGAAATCGCTTTTCAAACGAACATCCTCGCGCTCAATGCCGCCGTGGAAGCCGCCCGCGCCGGGGAGGCCGGCATGGGCTTCGCCGTGGTGGCGGATGAAGTGCGCAATCTCGCGCAGCGCTGCGCGCAGGCCGCCAAAGAAACGGCCGGCAAGATCGAAGGCGCCATCACCAAGACCGGCCAGGGGGTCGAAATCAGCGGCAAGGTGGCGGCGGCGCTCAATGAAATTGTCGCCAAGGTGCGACAGGTGGACGAGCTGGTGACCGAAGTCGCCAGCGCCACGCGCGAGCAGACCGAAGGCATCACCCAAGTCAACGTGGCCGTCAGCCAGATGGACAAAGTGACGCAAAGCAACGCGGCCACCGCCGAAGAAAGCGCCGCCGCCGCCGAAGAATTAAACTCCCAAGCCGAAGCAATGAAACAATCCGTGGCCGAACTGCTCCAGCTGGTGGACGGCAGCGGGGAACCTTCCCGAGCCAAACCTGAGGCCACCGGCAGGCGCAGCGCGCGGATTCATGCCCTCGCTCCAGCGGCCAAACGGTTGGCGCCGCCCAACGGCAACGGCAACGGCAATGGCAACGGGAACGGGAACGGCAACGGCCATATTCACGCCGCGTCGAAACCGGCGGCGTCGGCCACACGCCGGAATGCGATTCCGATGGAAGGTGATTTCAAGGACTTTTGAGCATGAAACTAGGAACCCGAATTCTGCTGGCAGCCAGCGGAGCCGTCGTGCTGGCCACCACGCTAAGCATTACGACCGTCTATTATGTGTCCAGCCATAACCGCGTGGCGGAGCTGCGCGGCAAGATGAGCTCCATCATCGCGCAATCGGAGCTGGTCGCGCAGACCATGGATGACATGCACAACAGCCATGTGTTTGACATGGCGGGTGCGCGCGAGGCCTCCCTCCGCCAAGCCGGCGGGCGCCCGCTGCGCGAGGTCTATGCGGCCACCGATCTTTACAAGACCGTTCCCATTGTGGCGGCCTGGAAATCCGTGGCCGGGGCGGCCGAAAAGAACGGATTCAAATTCTTTGTCCCGTCCCGCCCGGACGTGCCGGCGCGCAACCCGAAGAACGACGCCGGGGCCGAGTTCAAGGCTGCATTCCAGGCGTTTGAAAATGGCGAGCCGGAATATTTTCTGGAGGATCGCCGACAGGATAAGTTGGTGCTGGCGCGTCCCGCGCGCTTGCAGACCAGCTGCCTGAGCTGTCACGGCGACCCGGCCAACAGTGCGTCGGGCGACGGCAAGGACGTGCTGGGGTTCCCGATGGAAAACCTGAAGCTGGGCGACGTTAAAGGCGCGTTTGTTTTGGAGGCTGGCATCGGGCATGACCCGGTGGTGATGGCCACCATGAAGATCATGGCCCTGGTGGGCGGGCTGGTGCTGCTGGCGGTCCTGACCGGATTTTACTTCCTGAACGAACATTCAATTGTGCGGCCGCTGACCCGCGCGGTGCGGCAGTTGGAAGAAACCGGCGAGCAAACCGTGCTGGCGGCGAACGAAATATCCAACACCAGCCAACTGCTGGCGGAAGGGGCCAGCGAACAGGCCGCCGCCATCGAGGAAACCAGCGCCTCGCTGGAGGAAATGTCGAGCATGACCAAGCGCAACGGGGAGAATTCGCAGCAGGCCAATGACCTGGCCAGGCAGACGCGAACCGCCGCCGACAAAGGCGTAAGCGACATGCAGGAGCTGAACGCGGCCATGGTCGCGCTCCGCGCCAGCAGTGACGACATCGCCAAGATCATCAAGACGATTGATGAGATCGCCTTTCAAACGAACATCCTCGCGCTGAACGCCGCGGTGGAAGCCGCGCGCGCCGGCGAAGCGGGCCTGGGTTTTGCCGTGGTGGCCGACGAGGTGCGCAATCTTGCCCGCCGCAGCGCGGAGGCCGCCAAAGAAACGGCGGCAAAGATTGAAGGGACAATCACGCGGACCGCGCAGGGCGTGGAGTTGAGCGGCAAGGTAGCGCAGACGCTGAACGACATTGTGGCCAAGGCGCGACAAGTGGATGAACTGGCGGTGGAAGTGGCCAGCGCATCCCGGGAACAGACGCAAGGCATCGGGCAAATCAACTCCGCCGTCGGGGAGATGGACAAAGTAACGCAGAGCAATGCCTCCAGCGCCGAGGAAGGCGCCGCCGCCGCCGCCGAGTTGAGCGCCCAAGCCGGCATCATGAAACAGTCGGTGGCCGACTTGCTGGAACTCGTCAGCGGCAAACTGCCAGTCGCCCAGGCGAATCCGGCGTTTCGCCGTCCGGAGAAGGTAGTTCCGCGCCGCGTCCAGGCGGAGCGACTCCCCTTATCCGAACCTGAAACCGCGGGCATTGTCGGCTGGAACGAGGCGCGCATGGGCACCGGCGTGCCCATCGTGGATGAACAGCATCAGGAATTGATCCGGCGGATCAACGAGCTCCACGCGGACTGCGTGGCGGGCAAGGCGCGCGAGGAGCTCCGGGAACACCTAGACTTTCTCGGCAGCTACGCCCAGTCGCATTTTTCGCAGGAGGAAAAGATCATGGAAGAGCATCGCTGCCCGTCCCGCGAGCAGAACCAGGCGGCGCATGCGAAGTTTTTGCAGGATTACGGGCAATTGGTGGCGATGGTCGAGGAAAACGGGGCCAGCACCAAGGTGGCCCTGCACTTGAAACAGATGCTCGGCGACTGGCTGACCAATCACATCTGTCGCATTGACAACCAACTGCGTCACTGCGCCCACAAAGGCGCGCCAGTGACGCGCCAGAGCAACGCGCCCGAGCGCGCGGCCTCGTTGTAGCAGACGAACCCCGAAATGAAACTTCTCACCTACGGTGCTGGCGGACGCACGTTTCGACCCTGGCGCTGCAAAGCGTTGCCTTGGGCTGTCATGTTCCGGACTTCCAGCCTGCACCTGGGGACGTTTCCGACAATAACTGTCGAGAAACCAGAATATTAGATTTCTCCTAAAGGTTTTGAATGGTCCTCCGATATAGGACTTATACTTGACCCGCGATTTGATTGCGGGGGCTTTTGCGGACAGGACTTTGGGCCTGTCAGATAAAGGCACAACTGGTTTTTCCCCCAGGTTTGACGGGGGCGGAAGGCAGTTGTGCCTTTTTGCTTTTCCGCCCCGGCTCAAAGTAACGGATTTGGTAGGATTTACGGTTGCCTGAATAATCGGCTGCTTATGCCAAAGAAGATAATCACGGTGGATGACGCCATGACGATGCGGAGGATGGTCTCCTTCACATTGCAAGAGGCCGGGCATCAGGTGCTGGAGGCGGCGGACGGCGTGGCCGCGCTGAACCTGCTGCGCAACGAGCGCGTGGATCTGGTGATCAGCGATGTCAACATGCCGAACATGGACGGCATCACCCTGACCCGGCGTCTCCGGGAACTGAATCATTTCAAAACCATCCCCATCATCCTGCTCACCACCGAATCAGCGCCCGAAGTGAAGGCCCAAGGCCGGGCAGCCGGCGCCACGGGCTGGATGGTAAAGCCCTTCAAGCCCGAACAACTGCTGGCTCTGGTGCAGAAACTGTTTCCCAACTAAAACCCAACGAATTTATTATGGCCAAAAACGACGCCCTGCAACAGCAACTGATCAAAGACCTGCTCGTCGAAAGCGCCGACGGCCTGGACCGTTTCGACCAGGAAATGCTGGCCATCGAAAACGGCGAAGGCACGTCGGAACAGCTGAATATCATCTTCCGCGCCATCCACACCATCAAAGGCACCAGCGGCTGCCTGGGGCTGGGCAAAATTGAATCGGTCGCGCACGTCGGCGAGAGCCTCCTGAGCGCCCTGCGCGACGGAAAAGCCATCGTCAGCCCGGAAATGACGGCGGCGCTGTTTGAGTATTCGGATGCGCTCCGCGAGATGTTGTGCTGCCTCGAAACCGAGGGGCATGAAGGACAGGCGGATTATTCGGCGCTGCTCAAAAAGCTGCAAGACTTGCAGAACGGCACCGTCGTCGCCGCGCCCGTGCCCACGCCGCTGCCCGCGCCCGCGCCTGTGGAAAAAGCGGTGTTCGGGTTATTTGAGGAGGAAACTGAACCGGCAACGCCCCCAGCGCCCGCAGCCCCGCCGCCAAGCCCGGCCGCCGGTGAAAGCGAACTGCCGGCCAACCGTTCGACGGCCGCCGCCTCGGCGATCCGCGTGGACGTGGGTCAGCTGGACAAGCTGATGAATCTCGTCGGCGAACTGGTGCTGGCCCGCAACCAGATCGTCCAATATTCCGCCCTGGCCGAGGAATCCTCCCTGATTGCCGCCGCGCAGCGATTGAACATCATCACGACGGAATTGCAGGAGAGCGTGATGAAGACGCGAATGCAGCCCATCGGCAATGTCTGGGCCAAATTCCCGCGCGTGGTTCGCGACGTGTCGCACGAACTGGGCAAGGACGTGCAGCTGGTCATGGAAGGCCAGGGCACCGAGCTGGATCGCACCATCATCGAGGCCATCAAAGACCCGCTGACCCATATCGTGCGCAACTCGATAGATCACGGCATTGAAACGCCCGAGACGCGCGCCGCCGCCGGCAAAAAGGCGCAGGGCCGCCTGGTTTTGCGCGCCTTTCACGAAGGCGGCCAGGTCAACATTGAGATCATTGACGATGGCCGGGGCATTGACCTTGGCCGCGTCAAGCAAAAGGCCGTCGAGAAAGGCATCGCCAACCACGAGCAGATTTCCCGGATGACCGACCGCGAGATTTTCAATCTGGTGTTCCTGCCGGGATTTTCCACGGCGGAAAAGGTCACCAACGTCTCGGGCCGCGGCGTGGGCATGGACGTGGTGAAGACGAACATTGAAAAGATCGGCGGTTCGGTGGATTTGCAAAGCGAATCCGGCAAGGGCACCACCGTCAAGATCAAGATTCCGCTGACGCTGGCCATCATCCCCGCGCTGATCATCACCAGCGGGGGCGAACGCTTTGCCATTCCGCAGGTCAGCCTGCTCGAACTGGTTCGCCTCGAGGCCGAGCAGGCCCGCAAAGGCATCGAGCAGCTCTACGGCGCCCCGGTGTACCGGCTGCGCGGACAATTGCTGCCGCTCTGCTATTTGAACCAGGAGCTGCGCCTCGCATCCGCGCGGAAAAAGGATCTGGCGGATGCCGTCAATATCGTGGTGCTCCAGGCGGACGGACGCCAGTTCGGGCTGGTGGTGGATGAAATCAACGACACCGAGGAAATTGTGGTCAAGCCGCTGGGCAAGCAGCTCAAGGCCATCACTTGTTTTGCCGGCGCCACCATCATGGGTGACGGCCGGGTGGCCTTGATCCTGGATGTGCTCGGGCTGGCCCAGCAGGCCAATGTCATTGCGGAAGTGCGCGACCGTTCGCTGCTGGATAAAACCAAAAGCGACGCGCGAGACGACGAGCGGCAGACGCTGCTCATTTTCGATGCCGGCGCCGGCTCACGCATGGCCATTCCGCTGTCCATGGTGGCGCGGCTGGAGGAATTTCCCCGCGCCAGGATTGAAACTTCCGGCGCGGAGGAGGTCGTGCAATATCGCGGCCAGATCCTGCCGCTCATCCGGGTATCGAAATATATCACCGCGCTGAAAGCCATCGAGCCGGTCATCACGGACACCATGCAGGTCGTGGTCTATTCCGAACTGGGCCGCAGCGTCGGCCTGGTGGTCAGCAAGATCAACGACATCGTGCATGAGTCCATCACCGTCAAGCGCGAGCTGGTGGGCCACGGCATTCTTGGTTCGGCAGTGATTCAAAACAAGGTCACGGACCTCGTGGACGTGCCGGCCATCATTCGCATCGCCGCCCCCACTTTTTACCAAACCACCACCGTCTCGGCCACGTCCGCCCTGCCTCCCCAGCCCTCCTTATGAGTGAAAGCAAACAATTCTGCACGTTCTTTGTGAACGGCCTCTTTTTCGGCGTTGAAGTCCTCAAGGTCCAGGAAGTCATCCGGTTTCAAGACATGACCCGGGTGCCGCTGACCACCGCCAATATCCAGGGCCTCATCAATCTGCGGGGACAAATCGTCACCGCCATTGACCTGCGCCACCGGCTGGAACTGCCGCCGCGCGCCAGCGGCGAGCTGCCCATGAACGTTGTCATTCGCAGCGATGACGGCGCGGTCAGCCTGCTGGTGGATGAAATTGGCGACGTCGTGGAAATCAACGACGACGTCCATGAACGCCCGCCGGAAACGCTCCGGGGCGTGGCGCGTGAACTGATTCTCGGCGTGTACAAATTGAAAGAGCGCCTGCTGCTGATCCTCGACACCGAGCGCACCGTCAACCTGTCCGCCGCCCTGGCCAAGGAACAGAACAACTGACCAGGCCCACCGAACTCCAACAGCCGAAACAATCGCAAATCAAATCAATCGTAAAATAACAACAACATTATGAAATCCACCATCCCCACCCTCACCTCCAGCACCAACGGCCGCCAAATCCGGCCCGGCAAGAATGGAAACGTCAACCGCGTGAAGGCCGCCAAAGTCACCGATCTGGAGCTCGTTGACTTGCGCGGCCAGATTGCCGCCATCAACAAGGCCCAGGCGGTGATCGAGTTCCAACTCGACGGCACCATCATCACCGCGAACGACAACTTTCTGAAAACGCTGGGTTACACGCTGGAGGAAGTCAAGGGCCAGCATCACAGCCTGTTTGTGGAGCCGGCCTATCGTGCCAGCACCGAATACAAGCAGTTCTGGCGCGACCTCAACGACGGCAAATACCAAGCGGCCGAATACAAGCGCATCGGCAAGGGCGGCAAGGAAGTCTGGATTCAGGCCAGTTATAATCCGATTTTAGACGCCAACGGCAAGCCGTTCAAAGTGGTAAAGTATGCCACGGATGTCACCGAAACCAAGCTGCGGAACGCGGATTTCCAAGGCCAGATTGCCGCGGTGGGCAAAGCCCAGGCGGTGATTGAATTTCACCTCGACGGCACCGTCATCACGGCCAACGACAACTTTTTGAATGCGCTGGGGTACACCCTCGCCGAAATCAAAGGCCAGCATCACAGCCTGTTTGTGGAGCCGGCTTACCGTGCCAGCGCCGATTACAAGCAGTTCTGGCGCGATTTGAATGACGGCAAACATCAGGCGGCGGAGTACAAACGCATCGGCAAGGGCGGCAAGGAAGTCTGGATCCAGGCCAGCTACAACCCGATTTTCGACCTCAACGGCAAGCCATTCAAGGTGGTAAAATATGCCACGGATGTCACGGCGGAGAAGATGAAGAACGCTGATTTCCAAGGCCAGATTGCCGCGGTGGGCAAAGCCCAAGCGGTGATTGAATTCCACCTCGACGGCACCGTCATCACGGCCAACGACAACTTTTTGAATGCGCTGGGGTACACCCTCGCCGAAATCAAAGGCCAGCATCACAGCCTGTTTGTGGATCCCGCTTATCGCGCCAGCGCCGATTACAAGCAGTTTTGGCGCGACCTCAACGATGGCAAATATCAGGCGGCGGAATACAAGCGCATCGGCAAGGGCGGCAAGGAAGTCTGGATTCAGGCCAGCTACAATCCGATCATGGACCTCAACGGCAGGCCGTTCAAGGTGGTGAAGTTTGCGACGGACATTTCGGCGGCCAAGGTGGACAGCATCAACAATCAACGTCAGATTGCCGAAAGCAATCGCACGCAGGCGGTGATTGAGTTCACCAACGAGGGCATCTGCCTGTCGGCCAACGACAATTTCTGCAACGCGATGGGCTACCGCCTGGAAGAGGTCAAGGGCAAGCACCACAGCACGTTTGTGGAGCAGGCGTACCGCGAGAGCGCCGAGTACAAACAGTTCTGGCGCGATTTGAACGACGGCAAGTTTCAGACTGCTGAGTTCAAGCGCATCGGCAAGGGCGGCAAGGAAGTCTGGCTGCAAGCCACCTACAACCCGATGTTTGACATTAACGGGCGCGTCCACCGCGTGGTGAAATATGCCACGGACATCTCCGCCCGCAAAGTGGCGGCAGCCAAACTGGTGACCACGATCCAGACCGTCTCGGACAATGCGCAAGCCTTGTCCGCTTCCTCTGAAGAGTTGACGGCAGTCAGCCAACAGATGAGCGCCAATTCGGAGGAGACGGCCACGCAGGCGAATGTGGTGGCCAGCGCCTCCGAGCAGGTGACCAGGAACGTTTCCACGGTGGCCACCGCCGCCGAGGAAATGAGTGCCAGCGCCAAGGAAATCGCCAAAAATGCGAGCGAAGCGGCCAAGGTGGCCACGCAGGCGGTCAAGGTGGCCGCGGAAACGAACACCACGGTCGGCAAACTGGGCGAAAGCAGCGTGGAAATTGGCAAGGTCATCAAGGTGATCACCTCGATCGCCCAGCAAACCAACTTGCTGGCCTTGAACGCGACCATCGAGGCCGCGCGCGCCGGTGAAGCGGGCAAGGGGTTCGCGGTCGTGGCCAACGAAGTCAAGGAGCTGGCCAAGCAAACGGCGACCGCCACCGAGGATATCAGCCAGAAGATTGAGGCGATCCAAAACGACACGAAGGGCGCGGTGACCGCGATTGACCAGATCGGCAAGATCATCAATCAGATCAACGACATTCAAAACACCATCGCCAGCGCCGTGGAAGAGCAGACCGCGACGACGAACGAGATCGCCCGCAACGCCGCCGAGGCCGCCAAAGGCAGCAACGAGATCTCGAAGAACATCGCAAATGTTTCGGAAGCCGCCAAGAACACCACGCAGGGCGCCAACAACACGCTGACCGCCGCGACGGAACTGGCCAAGCTGGCCGCCGATCTGAAGCGCGTCGTGGAACAAGGCAAGGTGTAAAGACTCGCGCCCCGGAACGACCGCCGCGCTGGCGGGCGGGTTTCCGGGGCGGTTTCCATCCCCACCGTCCGTCCGGGCGCCGGGCGGCCATAAAATTATACGTGACTATTATGAGAATGCTGATCGTGGATGATTCAAAGGCCATGCGGACATTTCTGTCCAGCCTGGCGGAAGAATTGAGTTTCACGGTGACGGAGGCGTTTGATGGCCGGGACGCCCTCGACATTCTGATTAAGAACGACCCCCGGGATCCGTTCGAAATCACGCTGGTGGACTGGGACATGCCCCGGATGAACGGCCTGGAATTGGTGCAACACCTCCGCCGCAATCATGACTTTGACGGCCTCCGGATCCTGATGGTCACCACGGCCAACAGCCTGGAGAAGATCTCGGAAGCACTGGGCGCGGGCGCCAATGACTTTCTGATGAAGCCCGTCACCAAGGACGCCTTGACCGAGAAACTGCAGATTTTGGGCTGCGTGGAATAACCTTATGCCCAAAACCCGAGTGCTGGTCGTGGATGATGCGGTGGTGATTCGCAAACTCATCACCGAGACGCTGAACCGCGATCCGCTGCTGGAGGTAGTGGGCACCGCGCCCAACGGCCGCATTGCCCTGCAAAAAATCACCCAGGTCAATCCCGACATCATCATTCTGGACGTGGAAATGCCGGAGATGGACGGTCTGGAAACGATCAAGGAGATTCGCAAGATCTATCCCAAGCTGCCGGTCATCATGTTCAGCACCCTCACGGACCGGGGGACCGTCACGACGATTGAGGCGCTGACCGCCGGCGCAAGCGACTACGTTTGCAAGCCAGGCAACCTGGGCTGCATCACCGACGCGATTGACAAGCTGGAAGCCGACCTCATTCCCAAGCTCAAAGCCCTCTGTCCCGGGGCCAGCGCGCCGCGTATCGCGGTGGCCGCGAGCGGCGCGCCGGCGTTGCCCTCGCGTTTTGCCAAACCGACGCGGGTGGAGATCCTGGCCATCGGCACCTCAACCGGTGGGCCGAACGCGCTGGCCGAGGTGTTCAAGATTTTTCCGCGCGATTTTCCGGTGCCCATCGTCGTGGTGCAGCACATGCCCCCGACCTTCACCGCCTTGCTGGCGGAACGGCTCACGGCCAATTCGCCGGTGAAATTTCAAGAAGGTGCGGAAGGCATGGAATTGGTGCCGGGACAGGGCTACATCGCACCTGGCGGCAAACACATGATCATCTGCCGGGAGCGGGGCCTGCCGGTGGTGCGCCTGAACGAGGAGCCGCCGGAGAATTCCTGCCGCCCGGCGGTGGACGTGCTTTTTCGCAGCGTGGTGGCGGCCTACGGCGCGGGGACGCTGGGCGTGATTTTGACGGGCATGGGCTACGACGGGTTGCGCGGCTGCCAGTTGATCCGCGAACAGCACGGACAGATCATCGCGCAGGACGAGGAAAGCAGCGTGGTCTGGGGCATGCCCGGCGCGGTCGTCCAAGCCGGACTGCCGGATCGGGTGGTGCCGCTAGCCCAGGTCTGCACGGAAATCGCCCGGCGCGTCCGCAGCGGACGCGCGGTTGTCAGGCTCGAGGAACCAAATCAACTATGTCATTGAGCCCCGAAAATTTTGAATTCATCCGGACGCTAGCCCGCGACCTGGCGGCCATCTCGCTGGATCCGGGAAAGGAATATCTGGTGGAAACCCGGCTGTCGCCGCTGGCCGAGCAGGCCGGCTTCCCCTCGCTGAACGCCTTCATCCACCAACTCCGCACGGACCGGGCCAACACGCTGTTTCACGACCAGGTGATTGATGCGATGACGACGAATGAAACCTCGTTTTTCCGCGATTTTCATCCGTTTGAGGCGCTGCGGTTGCACATTCTGCCCCGCTTAATCGAGCAGCGGGGCTTCACCCGCCGGCTGGTCATCTGGTCGGCCGCCAGTTCCACCGGGCAGGAACCGTACTCGCTCGCGCTGCTGATCAAGGAACACTTTCCACAGCTCGCCGGTTGGAACGTGAGCATTCTCGCCACCGATATATCCGCGACCGTGCTCGCGCAGGCCCGGCAGGGAATCTATTCCCAACTTGAAGTCAATCGCGGCCTGCCCGCGCCGCTGCTGATCAAGTATTTCACCCAGGCCGCAGCCAAGTGGCAGCTTAAGGACGAAGTCAAAAAGCTGGTCGAGTTCCGGCACATGAATCTCAGCAAACCCTGGCCGATGATGCCCGCGTTTGACCTGGTGCTGATCCGGAATGTGATGATTTACTTCGACGTGGAGGCCAAGAAAACCATTTTGAAGCGCATCCGCTCCTGCCTGCAGCCGCACGGACATCTGTTCCTGGGAACGGCAGAAACCACGTTCAACCTGGACCCGAATTGGGCGGCGGTTTCCACGGGCAAATGCGTCACCTACCAGCTGCTCCCAGCCGCCCAGCCCGCCGAAATGACAGCGTGAGGCAGGCGCCAGGCTTGGGCGAGGCCAGGTCTTTGTAATCGCCGCCGGAGGAGTTTCAGCGCTTCAACCATTCGCCCACGTCCACCACCGCGTCGGGAAAGGCTTGGGGAAAAACTTGGTCCCCGGCGCGCCTGACGGTCTTGGAACCGTAGCCGGTGAAATGCGGCTCGCGATAAACTTCGACGGCCAGTTCATTGAGATTCACAATCCACACCTCGGGCACGCCCGCGCGGCCGTACGCGGGCAACTTGTCTTCCTGGTCCGCCTCCAAGCTGGTGTCGGAAACTTCAATCAGGAGATAAACCTCCTCCGCCCGCGGATGACGTCGGCGGTAAGTTTCGGCGATCGGTTTGGCCAGAATCAAATCGGGCTGCGGCTCGGAAAAATCGTCGAGGCGCAACGAGTTTTGAGTTCTCGTTCGCCACCGGCCCCGGGAAGCAACCGCGAACAATTCAGCGAGATAAGTCGTGACCTCTCCGTGAAACGGGCCACTTGGCGACATATCAATAATCCTTCCCTCCGCCTTCGTCGCCACTTTCGGGTTCAAGCCTCCGGCTTCGGCCGGTGCAGCACCATCACGTTTCCCACCCGCATCACGAGGTGGCTGCCGGTTTTTTCCGCCAGCAGCGGCGCCAGTTCCTTCTTTTGCTCCTTGAACTCGGCAAACTTGATCTTCACCAGCTCATGCTGGTCCAGCGTAGCGGACACCGTGCGGATGAAGCCTTCGCTCAAGCCGGCCTTGCCGACTTTCAACATGGGTTCCAGCAACTGCGCCGCCGCCTTGAATTTGCGGATTTGCGGATTGGTCAGGGGTTCAAGCATAAAAATCAGGCGCCTTTGTCGGCCATCGGCGGTTTCCCCGGCGACCAGGAGGAATTGTCGAGCAATTGGATCCCCGGTTTCAGAAAGGCGATGCGCCGGGACTTGTATAGCCGGCCCAGCGCCTGCTTGAACGCCTTCTTGCTCACGCCAAAATTCTGCCGGATGGCGGCCGGCGTGCTGTCGTCGTCAAACTCAAACTTGCCGCCGCTGAACTGGAGCGCTTCGATGATTTTATTCGTCAGCGGCGCGACGCGCTGGTAGCCGGCGGCGTCGAGGGTCAGATCAATCTTGCCGCCGGCGCGCACCGCGCGCACGAAGCCTTTCAGCTTCTGGCCGATGGCCAGCGGCGCGGCGAGCTGGCTGTTATAAAGCTGGCCGCGATGCGCGTTTTCCACGATGGCGCTATAGCCCAGCGGCGTCTTGCCGGCCACGAGCAGGTTGACCGGCTGGCCGTCCCGATACGCCGGCGTATCGCGATTGAGATGCCGGTTCAAGCGCATCGAGGCCAGGATGCGCTGGGTCTGCGCATCGAGGCAGACATACACCACCACGCGGTCGCCGAGGCGCACGGGGTGCTCCTGCTCGCTAAACGGCAGCAACAAATCCTTGGCCAGCCCCCAATCCAGAAACGCGCCGATGCGCTCGTGCAGATTGATGACTTTCAGGCAGGCAAACTCGCCCACCATGGCGTTGGGCGTTTCCGTGGTGGCCACCAGCCGGTCTTCGGAATCCCGATAGACAAACACGTCCAGTTTTTGCTTGGGCGCGAGATCGGCGGGTATGTAGCGGCCGGGCAAAAGAATTTCGCCCAGCTCGCCGCCGTCCAGATACAGTCCGGGCTGCGACGCGCGCACGATGGACAGCAGATTGCGTTGGCCGATGATCGCCATGCGTTCAATTCCCTCTTTTCGGAGCGCGGCTCTGTGAGCCGCAGCAACGTCCAGACTCCAAGGCGTCGTGACGCATTCCGCGCACGTTCCGCCTGACAAAGCCGCTGCGGGTCACAGACTCGCGCTCCGTTCGCAGTTTTCGCGGCCGAGCATTGTCTGGCCGGAAAAAATTGCGTTTGCCAATGATTATCATGCGCTCAGTTTCCCTCACGCGCTCTCCGCCGCGAGAAATCGCTCCGCGTCAATCGCCGCCGCGCAGCCGGTGCCCGCCGCGGTGACCGCCTGGCGATAGACATGGTCGGCGCAATCGCCCGCCACAAACACGCCGGGCACATTGGTCATGGTGCCTTGTTGCGGCACGATGAAGCCGTTTTCGTCCGTGGTGATCCGGCCCTTGAAAATATTCGTATTGGGCACGTGGCCGATGGCGATGAAAACGCCTGCGCACGGCAAAACCGTTTCCGCGCCGGTCTTGAGCTGCTTCAGCTTCACGCCGGTCACCTTGTCCTGCTTCACATCCAGCACTTCCGTGACCGCGGAATCCCAGATGGGCTTGATTTTCGGATGGGCCAGCGTTCGTTCGGCCATGATCTTGGAGGCGCGCAGGCTGTCGCGGCGGTGGATGAGAAAAACTTCGGAGCCAAAGCGCGTCAGGTAAAGCGCCTCCTCGCAGGCCGAGTCGCCGCCGCCCACCACGACCAGCGGCTGGTTGCGGAACAATGGCAGCGCGCCGTCGCAAGTCGCGCAATAGGTGGTGCCCTTGTTTTCCAGTTCGTGTTCGCCGGGCACGCCGAGGTGCTTGTGGCTGGCGCCGGTGGCGATAATGACCGTTTGCGCGGCCACCTGCTCGCCATCCACGACCAGCGCAAACGGGCGCTGCGAAAAGTCCGCGGATTCCAAGATGCCAAAGCTGGTTTTCGCGCCGAAGCGTTCGGCCTGCTTCTGTATCCGCGTCATCAATTCGTAGCCGTCCACGCCCTCCGGAAAGCCGGGGAAATTCTCCACGATGGAGGTCGTCGTGAGCAAGCCGCCGGGCTGCTTGCCCAGGAGCACGAGCGGCGCCAGTTGCGCCCGCGCCGCGTACAGCGCCGCCGTCCACCCCGCCGGCCCCGAGCCGATGATGACCACTTTTTCCATAGGCCGCGTAAGGTAGCACACTGCCGCTTACTGACAAGGTGGTTTGCCCAAGTAATTTCTTTCAGGATGCGAAAGCCCAGTTGCTGCATGGCATAGCCGATGGAGTGAATGCCATGAAGGGTGCCGCAGACCAGAGAATCAGCGATTCGATGGGCTTATTAGGCTTCAGGTTTTCGGCTGGGATTGGCAGGGCTGATAAATCGCAGGCGCGTCAGGCGTTGAGGCAATTCAAAAGCCGTGCGAATGGTGTCATCGCCCGCCCTCCCCCCAACCCTCTCAAGGTTAAGAAAGAGGGCTTCGCGACTGTAGATGTGGGTGGTAATTTCACGGCGCGTTTCGGCGGTCGCGAAGCGACACTGGAAATGAGCCCGGCACCACGTGCCGGGGGTTGATTTCAAAACCGAATCCGTCCTGACGGGACGGCGGAAATCCGGCGTCCCTCCAGGACGCACAAATTTCTTGGGTGCGCGACCAGCCACTTCGTAGCTGGCTAATGTCCAATGACGCTCCGCGACAACCCCTTTACCCATTGCAAACGTCGAAGGACCATGACTCCCAGAAACGAATGTGGTCCTATGTGTATTTACCTTTCCCCCGGGGAGAAGGAGAAAGGCGCGCCGTCTTTTTGAAAACCCGCGGCGGATTTGGCCGGACAATCCTCCGCAAAACGGGTCAGCACGTGTCCGGCAATCTCTGGTCCTGCAAATCCCTTTGACTAGGGGGAAGGAATTGCGCTAAATCTCCGGAAATTCAAGCTATGCAAACATCTAGGCAAACACCCACCATCCGGTTTTGGATTCGCGCCGCCGCCGTGGCAGCAGCGGTTTTTCTGGCTCCAGCGGCTGCGATCGCGGCGGATTCGCTGGAAGCAGGATTCCAGTCGCCGCCGGATTCAGCCAAGCCGCAGACGTGGTGGCATTGGATGAACGGGAACGTGACCGAGGAGGGCATCACCGCCGATCTCGAGGCGATGAAGCAAATCGGCCTGGGCGGCGCGGAGATTTTCAATGCGGACTGCGGCATCCCCGCCGGTCCGGTGAAATTTAACAGTCCCGAATGGCATGAGCTGTTCAAGCACGCGGTGAGCGAGGCGAACCGGTTGGGGTTGCAAATCGAGGCGCACAATTGCGCCGGCTGGTCAAGCAGCGGCGGGCCGTGGAACGTGCCGTCCAACGGCATGATGCACGTCGTGACCAGCGAAATCCGCCTGACGGGGCCCACAAATTTCGCGGGGGTGGTGCCGGAGCCGCCGGCGCAATTCGATTACTACCGCGACATCGCCGTGCTGGCGTTTCATGAGCTCGAATCCCCGCGGCGGGTGGAAAATTTCGAGACGAAAGACGGCGAGACCGGCGGTTTCGTGGATGCCAATTCCGACGATCATCACGCGGCCGGCAGCCTCGGATTGCGCCGCGACCAAACGATTGACCTGACGGCGAAATTGCAAGCCGGCGGGAAGCTGAACTGGAAAGTGCCGGCGGGAGACTGGACAATTTTGCGCGTTGGGTTCACGCCGTCGGGCCGGGAAAATCATCCCGCGCCGGCGGAAGGCACGGGCCTGGAGTGCGACAAGTTCAGCCCGGCGGCGCTGGATGCGCATTGGGCCGGCTTCATGCAGAAACTGGTGGCCGATGCCGGCCCGCTGGCGGGCAAAACATTCGTGGGCAGCGTCATAGACAGCTATGAAGTCGGCGGCCAGAACTGGAGCCCGAAATTCCGCCAGGAATTCAAGCGGCGGCGCGGATATGATCCCACGCCATTCGCGGCCGCGTTCACCGGCCGCACGGTGGAGAGCGCGGAGGTGACCGGGCGTTTTTATTGGGATATGCGCCGCACCATCGCCGATTTGTTCGCGGAGAACTACTACGGCCATTTCACGGAACTGTGCCACCGCAACGGCTTGATCTCGTCCATCGAGCCTTACACCGGGCCGTATGAGTCGCTGCAATGCGGCCGGCCCGACGACATCGTCATGGGGGAATTCTGGAGCGGCAGCGAGGGCGGACCATCGGTAAAACTCGCCGCGTCGGTCGCGCACATTTACGGCAAGCAGATCGTGGGGGCGGAATCCTTCACCGCCGCGCCTGGCGCCCGGACGGGCCGCTGGCAGGAGGATCCTTACGCGCTCAAGGCGCTCGGCGACCTGGAATACTGCACCGGGCTGAACCGTTTCATCTTTCATCGCTATGCGATGCAGCCGTGGACGAACCGGTGGCCGGGCATGACGATGGGCCAGTGGGGCATTCATTTCGACCGCACCGAAACGTGGTGGCAGCAGGGCAAGGCGTGGATTGATTATGTTTCGCGCTGCCAGTTCCTGCTGCAACAGGGCCGCTACGTGGCCGACGCCGCATATTTCAACGGCGAAAGCGCCCCGTCCGAGATGCGCGAGGGCCAGCCGCCGCTGCCGCCCGGCTATGAATTCGACGCCGTCAATTCCGACGTGCTGCTCCACCATGCGACGATGAAAAACGGCCGGCTGAACCTGGACGGCGGCGCGAGTTACGCCGTGCTGATTCTGCCGCCGAACGATGCGAATGTGACGCCGCCAGTGCTCGGCCGGCTCGCGGGTTTTGTCCGCGCCGGCCTGACGGTGGTGGGCGCGCGGCCGCAACATTCGCCGAGCCTGGAAGATTATCCGCGCTGCGATGCCGAGGTGAAATCGCTGGCGAAGAAACTCTGGGGCCAATGCGATGGCACAACAATCACGGAGCACTCCGTTGGCAAAGGCCGCGTGGCCTGGGGCGAACCCCTCGCCGATATTTTCGCGGAATTGAAGCTGCCGCCGGACTTTGAATTCCAGGGCCGCGAGGCCGGCTCAAAAATCATTTATTGCCACCGCCAATCGGGGGAAACGGATATTTATTTTGTGTCCAATCAGCGCCAGACGTTCGCTTCGGCCGAGTGCAGTTTCCGCGTCACCGGCCGGACGCCGGAGTTGTGGAACGCGGAAACCGGCGGCATCATGCCCGCGCCGGTCTGGCGGGAGGAAAACGGGCGCACGGTGGTGCCGCTCTCGTTCGCTCCGTCGGGTTCGGTGTTCGTCGTGTTCCGGGATCAGCCGCGCGGCGATCATTTTGTCTCCGTGGAACATCCGGCAACCGATTTGGCCAGGAAACCACAGCGCGCGGAGCTGCGAATCACGAAGGCGACTTATGGATTTTTCGCGCCCGCCGGCCAGCTCAAAACCGATGTCACCGAGCAAGTCAAAGCGCTGGCCGCCAAAGGCACGCTCGAGATTCCCGCCAACAACGATTTCGCCGGAGACGACCCTGCGCCAAATCTTTCCAAGCAGTTGCGCGTGGACTTCATTTTAGATGGCCACCCGGAATCCAAAGTGGCGGCGGAAAACCAGAACCTGTCCCTGCCGCCGGCGGCGGTGGTGACCAAAGCGGTCTATGGCAAACTGGCCGTGGAAAATCAAATCACGGACGTGACCGCGAAACTCGCGGCGCTGGTGACAGACGGCGAAATGAGCGCGCGCGCCGACAACACGCTGGCCGGGCGCGACCCCGCGAAGGACACCCCCAAGGAATTGCGCGTGGAGTATTCGCTCGCTGGCGTGGCCAAGCGCGTCAGCGTGCCGGAAAATGAAACGCTCGTGCTGCCGGCGTCCGTAGGCGCGATGCCGGCGTATGAAATGGGCGCCGCCGATAATGGCAAAACCATGTTGTGGGCCTTCGAACCCGGTGATTATGACTTGCATTCGGCCGCGGGAGAGCACCGCAAGGAGGTCGTTGGCGGACTGCCGGCGCCCGCCGAAATCACCGGCGCCTGGCGGCTCAGTTTTCCGCCCAACTGGGGCGCGCCGGATAGCATCTCGCTCGACCAGCTGATTTCCTGGACGGAGCACACCAATGCCGGCGTGAAATATTTCTCCGGCACGGCGAGCTATGAGAAGGAGCTCGTCATTCCCCCGGACGATTTTTATCCCAGCCGGGAAATCTGGCTCGATCTCGGCGCGGTGAAAAATTTCGCCGAGGTGTCGCTGAACGGAAAACCGTTTGGGGTCTTGTGGAAGCCGCCGTTCCGCGTGAACCTCACGGGCGCGGCCCACCCCGGCACCAATGCGCTGGAGGTCAAGGTGACCAATCTATGGCCCAACCGGCTCATTGGCGACGAGCAGTTGCCGGCTGACCGGGAGTGGAATGGGAAGCAATTAAAAGCGTGGCCGGATTGGGTGCTGGACGGCAAGCCAAGCCCGACCGGGCGGCTCACGTTCACCACCTGGCATCACTGGACGAAAGACGATGCGCTGCTGGAGTCGGGCTTGTTGGGACCGGTGACGTTGAAGGTTGCGGAGCGGCGCGTGCTGACACCCTGAATAATTGAACCGCGGATGAACACGACACGGTGATGATTTGCGCTCGCTTCAGAAGCCCTGCGGTTCAGCCTGCATTTTGCCGCGCGACTTTCTGGGAGCCATTCTGCGGCAGCCATGACAGGCTGTGCCTCAAGGCACTGCCATCCATTTGCTGTCCGGGTCAAAGCAGGTCATGGCGGCGGCAATCCGCGCGGTTTTTTTGCCGAGATTGCACTGATAAAGCTTGCCCTGCTGGTTGACCATGAAAGTCATCACGCCGGTATTGGCCCATTCCGCCGGCCAAGCCACGAGCGCAAACCCGGCCAGCATCCGGCCATTGATGAGGTAGCTGTACGCGCCGCCCGGCGCATGTTTGCCCTGGCAGGTCAGGATCTTGAAAAAGTAGCCGTGGTAAGGCGCTTTTTTATCATTCAACATGGTGGCGGGGCGATGATAACCTTCCACGCGCGCAGCGGCGACCAGCGGTCCCAGGGGGCTCAGCTCTTCTCCCGGTTGCGCCGGCCAGAACAAGCCGTCATGCGTGCCGGGCGTGCTGTGCAGATACTGTGCGTAAGCCAGCACGCCGTCGCCCAAACGATCCAGGCTGGCGTATTCGCGCTGGGCCTCCACATACGCCCGGCAAACCTCAATGGCGCCAAGTTCATCCTGGCCGATGCGGCGGTTGAGGATTTCCGACCGGCCCGCCGCCGTATTGAAGGACCACTGCCCCTGCGCTTTCACCAGCGGGATGGGAAACGGCCACGCATCCGCGCCGATGTCCAAGGTGAGGCTGGAATCGGAATTGGTGATCAGTTGCGTTTTCTCCGCCAGCCGCTGCACAAACCGTTGGAATTCCGCGGTGGCTTGGACCGCGTCGGGCGATACCAATTGATGCCCTTCGGGCCCGAAGATTGCGTGCATCGCGTTGGTATCATGATTGGTGGCGGCAGTCAGCAAGGCGCTGACGGCCGCGTCGGGCGAATTGAAAACCTGTTCGCCGGCGGCCGGCGTGCGCAGCGGTGACGCCAGCATGGAACCGGCCAGGAGAAAACCCAGGAGTCGATAATTTGTTTTCATCGGGAAAAATGTGAATTCATTATCGCAAACATAAACGTTCAACGCCTTCCGCCGCCGCCGCCGGCGGCGGGTGGAGGCTCATGCGAAACCGGCGCCTCGAAATGAGCCGGCTCGGAATGGGGAGGCTCGACATGGACAGGTTCCGAGTGAGTGACCGTCTGCATGCTTTCCTGGCCGCGGTTGCTGAAGGTTCTCGCGTCGCGTGAACTCTCACTGCCGATGAACGCGCCATTGGAGGCGGGATGGACCACCGGGGCTGGACCCGATGGGGTGGCAACCTGAAAGGGCCGCGATTCACGAACGACTGCGGGACTGGGGGCCGCCGCCGTGTTGGCCCGGGCTCCCGATTTGGACATGTTGACGATGATGCTATTGCCGCGAGAGGAGCGGGAAGCCGAATTGATCCAGCCCCGGTCGCCTTGACTGGGGGGCGCATAACCGCGATGGTCTTCCGGCCGCCACACAGTTCCCTGGCTGGCCAGCCAGGCTCCGCGCTGGTCGGGCCGCTCACGCCACCAATTGGCTGGATGCGAGCGGTTGCGGTCCCAGAACCAGAGGCGCCATCCGTGCCAGTCAAAATCGCAATTCAGCCACGGCCCGAGGGCGCAGGCGACGCCGAATCCGACCGCGTATCCACTTTGATCAAAAACATCTGCCGGCTGATAGACCGGCAAATAAAAGACATCTTGTTCCGTCGGCAGAATTTCAATGTAGCCGTTTTCCACCACCACTTGCTGCTGCGGCGTCGATTGCAGGTTGCCGTAGTTCATGGCGGATTGCCGCAGCCGTTGAACGGATTCCATGACCTCCTGCTGCTGATTAAGAAACGCCAGGCCTAATTCCGTCGTCCAGCCCAGATTATTATCCAGGTATTGCAGGACTGACGGGTAGCGGGCCACGGCCTGCACGCTGGGATCCCACAGTTGCTGGTCAATCTGGCTGGGGTCGCCCCCGCTGGTCAGATAACGATCGGCCAGCACGATTTGCGTGGGCAACGTGGCGGCCGGGAGGATTTGCGCCAGCAACGGGTCGGGATAGAGCGCAATCGGCCCCAGCAATGTGTCCAGTTGCTGGTCCGTGAGTGGTTGATACGCGGGCAGCGGCGAGGGAGGTGCCACCTGCGCTGATACCGTCAGGGCGGCGGGCCCGCACCAACAAACCGCCGCACTCGTCAGGGCAAGCATGAGGTTGTTTATTTTCATAACGTCATCCTTATTTGCACGAACCGTGCCAGCCCGCAAATTGTGGACCGGCCGTTGCGCTGCAAGACCTTACTCCAAATCCCGCATAACGGCAATCGCCCGGCAGCCGGCTGGCAGGCAAATCAGGTATGCTAGCCAGCAAAGTTCCTATGCGGTCAAGGCGATGGACAGAGGCGGGGATGAGCCATGGGCTCGCTGCCGCCGCATCTGCCCGGGGACATTGGCCAGATTGTTTCGAGCGCCGGCCGCGCGTTTACCCATGCGGAAAACTCAACCCGCCACCGCCATTCCGGAAACATGAATTCCGCCCTGCCTTGGGAGGAACGCTCTTTGGATAATCTCGCAGGCTCAAGTCAGCCATGCTTCTTTCCGATGTAAAGTTCAAAAATCGGCTGGCTGCTTGGAACAAAAGCTGCTAATTCCTTGGTGTCCAAAGCTCTCACGCGGCGTGACAACATGAATCAAACAAAATATCAGGTCCTGCTGCTTGGCGCAGACTCCAAGCTGGCGGAAACCGTGGCGCTGGCTCTGCGTGTGGACGGCGCCAGCATCGGTTTTGCTGGAAATTATCCCGCTGCGCTGAAGGTGCTCCAAACCCATCCGCCCGACCTGGTGCTGCTGGACTTGCGAACGTCGGAAACCGACGGTTTAAACCTGTTGCGCCAGCTAAAGCATCATCCCTCCGCCGCGCCGATACTAACCATCGCGCTGGCGCCGGGCGGCGATCACACGCCGGTCCTTCGCGCGTTCGATCTGGGGCTGGCGGAATTCATCCAGACGCCGTTTGAACCAAGCCTGCTGCGGGCGCGGCTGCGCAGCCTGTTGCAGCTCAAGGAACGCCTGGCCGAGTTGACGCATCGGCAGCAGGAACTGACCGATGCCATGCGCGCAGCCGAGTCCAATTCCCGCGCCAAATCGGAATTTCTGGCGGCCATGAGCCATGAAATCCGCACGCCGATGAACGGCGTCATCGCCATGACGAGCCTGCTGATGGAGACGCCGATGACGCCGGACCAGCGCGGTTATCTGGAGACTGTCCACAACAGCAGCGAGTCGCTGCTGACCATCATCAACGACATCCTGGATTTTTCAAAAATCGAGGCCGGCAAGATGGAACTGGAACTGCGGCCATTCGACTTGCGCGCCGCGATCGAGGAATCCCTCGACTTGCTGGCGCCGCGCCTGCTCGACAAATCGCTGGACCTCGTTTATGAGGCGCATGACCAGCTTCCCGCGCTGGTGGCCGGCGATGGCCAGCGCTTGAAGCAGGTGCTGGTCAACTTGCTCAGCAACGCGGTAAAATTCACCGAAAAAGGCGATATTCTGGTCAAGGTGGATCTGTTGGCTGAGCCGGTGGGCGACTCCGAAAACGCTGCGGCGATGCGCCTTCATTTTCAGGTGCGGGACACTGGCATCGGCATCCTGCCCGACCGGCTGGCGCGGCTGTTTCGCGCGTTCACGCAGGCCGATGTTTCCACCGCCCGCAAGTACGGGGGCACGGGCTTGGGGCTGGCCATCAGCCGCCGGCTGGTGGAGTTGATGGGCGGAAGGATGTGGGCCGAGAGCGTGCCGGGCGAAGGTTCCACCTTTCATTTCATAGTCAAAGTTGGGGCGGTGCCGGAATCCATGCCGCCGCCGCATGCCGGACGGCTGGCGCGGCTGGCCGATTTGAAAATCTTGATTCTGGACGACAATGCGACCAGCCGGAAGGCGTTGTTCGATCAATGCCGCCGCTGGGGCATGCAGCCGCAAGCCGTGGAAAGCTCCAGCCAGGCCCTGGCCTTGCTCCGCAACACCTCGGAGTTTGATTTGGCCTTGGTTGACCTGCATCTGCCGGGGAGCGACGGCGTGTCGGTGGCCGCGGAAATCCAAAAGCTGCCCACGGCGGCGATGCTGCCGATGGTGCTGCTCACGCCCATGGGCAAGAAAAAGCGCGGCTCCGAGGAAGTGCGCCTCGTCTTCGCCCATGCGGTGCACAAGCCGGTAAAACCCGCCCAACTGAGCTCCGCGCTGGAACGCGCCCTATTGAGTCCGCGCAGTCCGGCCCCGCCGCCCGCACCCGTCCAAGCCGCGCAATCGCTGGCCCAACAATTGCCCCTGCGGCTTTTGATTGTGGACGACAACGCGATCAACCTGAAAGTGGCCGCGCGGATTCTGCAGCAATTCGGCTACCAGCCGGAAACCGCCGCCAATGGCCGCGAAGCGCTTGACAAACTGGACCGCCAGCCGTTTGATTTCATTTTCATGGACGTGATGATGCCGGAGATGGATGGACTGGAAGCCACGCGATTGTTGCGCAAGCGCCAGATGATCGGCGGCTACAACCATTACCAGTCCCGCATCATCATCGTGGCCATGACGGCCCATGCGATGCAGGGCGACCGCGAAAAGTGCATCGCCGCGGGCATGGATGATTATCTGGCCAAGCCGGTGCGGCCCAAGGACGTCCGCGACATGCTGGAGCATTGGGGAAGCACCCTGCTATCTGAAGCCCAGCCGTCGGCCCCCGCGTCCGGCGCCAGCCAGGGGACGGAGCCGCCGGTGGACCTTGACCGGATGAGGGATTTGACCGACGGCAACGCCGACGGTTTGCGGGAGCTGGTGGAGATGTTTCTGAACCAAACCCACAAGCAATTCCACCAGATCGAGGCGGCCATCCGCGACGGCAAAGCCGACGACGTCCGCCGGGTGGCCCACAGTTGCGCCGGCGCCAGCGCCACTCTGGGCATGACGCATCTCGTCCCCAGATTGCGCGCGTTGGAGAAACTCGGCGCCTCCGGAGCGCTGCCGGATGCGGACCAGCTGTGCCAGGCGGCGCTGCAGGAATATGAGCGCGTGCAGGAATTCTTGAAGACCCAGCCCGATTTGGCCCCGGTCGTCGTTAATTTCAAACCTTCATGAAAAAGATTCTGATCATCGAGGACGACCAGATTGTGGCCAATGTCTATCGCAACAAGCTGGCGGTGGAGGGCTATACCACCGAAGTGGCGCCGGAGGGCGAAACCGGGCTGAAAGTCATGCGCACTTTCAAGCCGGAGCTCATCCTGCTGGACCTCATGCTGCCGGGCATTTCCGGCGTGGACGTCATCAAGGAGATCCGCAGCGAGCCGGAGTTCCTGAAGATTCCCATCATTGTGTTTTCCAATACATATCTCACGAACCTGATTCAGGAGGCCTGGCGCGCGGGCGCGAATAAATGCCTTTCCAAGTCCAATTGCACGCCCAAGGACATCATCGAGATCGTGCGCAACGCCATCGGCGGCAGCGGCGCGATGACCGAAAAGCCGCTCTCGGCCGCCGCCATCGCCAGCACCCCCAGGCCCGCCACGCTGCCCGCCGCAAACGACGCGGAGTTTCAGGCCGACCTGCGCAAGTCCTTCATCGAGAACCTCCCGGGCACGCTCTACGCCCTGCGTCAGGTCCTGCAAGCGCTGGTCCGGTCGGACAGTGAAATGGCCCGGCTTAAGCAGGTCTATGAACTCTACCGCCAGGTGCATGCGCTCAACGGCAATGCCGGCCTCGCCGGCCTCGCGCACATCGCCCTCATGTCCTCCGCCTTCGAGGCCCTGCTCAAGGAGATTTACGAGAAACCCAAAAACATCAACGCCTCCTCCACCCGCACCATTGCCGCCGCGGTGGATTTCCTCGGTTTCCTGTTCGAAAAAGGCACCCTGCCGGATCGCCAGGAATTTGCCGCCTCAAAAATCCTGGTCGTGGACGACGAGGCCATCTCCCGCCGCGCCATTGTCTATGCCTTGGAAAAAGCCAGGCTCAAATCCGTCAATGTCGAGGATCCGCAGGAAGCGCTGCGGCTGCTGGGCGAGGGCGAATTTGACCTCATATTCCTCGATGTGGACATGCCCGGCATCAGCGGCTTCGAGCTCTGCGCCAAGCTGCGCGCCATGCCTCAGCACCAAAAAACGCCGGTCGTTTTCGTCACCAGCCTTAATGACTTTGACAGCCGCACCAGTTCCACCATGGCCGGCGGCAACGACTTTATCGGCAAACCGTTTCTGTTCATCGAACTTACCGTCAAAGCGCTGATTCATGTCATGCGCGCCCGGTTCCAGCCCCGCAAGCTGAACCCTTGAGCGCCGGATCAGGATGAAAAAGCTCTGGAAATGGATTGCGGCCGGCGCCCTCGCCGCGTTCGCGGTGCTGCAGCTCTTCAATCCCACGCATTACAATCCGCCGCGCAAGACGGATTTTATCGCCGCCGCCAGCCCCCCGGCGTCCGTGGCCGCCGATCTCCGCGCCGCCTGTTACGACTGCCATTCGCACGAAACCGTCTGGCCGCTTTATTCCCGCATCGCGCCAGTGTCATGGCTCATCGCTTCGGACGTGAACGAAGGCCGCCAGCATCTGAATTTTTCCGATTGGCCGGCCGAGGCCGCCCGCGCCGCCAAAAATCTGGACCGCATCAATGAAGTGGTGGATTACCGCGAAATGCCCCCGAAAAAATATACGCTGCTGCATGCGGATGCGCGCCTTACCGAGGCGCAGCGCAAGGACGTCCTGGCTTGGACGGAGGCCGCCGCCAGCCAATTGCGCTCCGCCAAGGCAGGCGGCGACGCAAGTCCGCCTGCCGCCAACCGCTGATGCTCCGCGTTGAACTCATTCATTTGGTTGGAGTTCGAGTTTTAGCTTGTTCGCCGGCACTGAAATCCAATTATGCTCCATACTGAACTGATTCCCGCCGCTGAAAAAGACTCCCGCCGGATCATGGTCGTGCTCCACGGCTTGGGCGATTCGATGGACGGCTGGCGCTGGCTGCCGCCGGCGCTCGATCTGCCCTGGCTGAACTATCTCCTCGTCAACGCGCCGGACGAGTATTACGGCGGCTGGTCCTGGTTTGATTACCCGGGCGACATTGCCCCCGGCATTCAGCGCAGCCGCAAGCTGCTGTTTGAGCTGCTCGACGATTTGCAGGCCAGGAATTATCCCGCCGGCCAGATTACCCTGGGCGGGTTTTCCCAAGGCTGTCTCATGGCCATTGAAACCGGCCTGCATTACCCGCGCCATCTGGCCGGCATTGTGGGCCTCAGCGGCTGGGTTTTCGAGTTGGATCAATTAATCAGCCACCTCACACCCGTTGCCCGGTCGCAGCGGTTGCTGGTTACCCATGGCCAATTCGACCCGCTGCTGCCCTTTGCCGAGGCGCAGCGGCAGGTCCGCCAGTTGCAAGCCGCCGGCTTGAACGTCGCCTGGCACGAGTTCCCCAAGGAGCACACAATCTACGGCGCGGAGGAAGTGGCCGTCATCCGCGACTTTGTGCGCGCCGGCTACGCGGCGAGCTGATTCCGAACCTCATGCGGGGAATGGCGCTTAGGTGTATAACAATGGCTCACAACGACATGTGAATTGGCCAGCCCAGCGCCGTAGGCGCGACGTATTTGTAGAAACAAGGCAAAACGGACTCAAGCTCCGTAGGAGCGACATCGAGCCTCTCGCAACATGTTGAAAAATAAAAGGTTATACCTATCTAAGCGCCATTCCCCCATGCGGGTTTAGAGGGCAATTGACGCTGCGAAGTTTTGTGGTAGTCTGATCGCCCTTTATGAACCGAAATCCGCACGTCGCAGTTGTCGGCGCCACCGGTGCCGTGGGCATCGAAATGATCAAGACCCTGGAAAAGAGGAATTTCCCGGTGGGCAAGCTCACCCTCCTCGCCTCCGCCCGGTCGGTGGGCAAGCGTCTGAAATTCAAAGGCCAGGACATCCCGGTGACCGAACTCACCAAGGATTCGTTCCAAGGGGTGGACATCGCGCTGTTCAGCGCCGGCGGCGGCATCTCAAAGGAATTCGCGCCTCTCGCAGCCAAAGCCGGTTGCGTGGTGGTGGACAATTCCAGCGCGTTCCGCCAGGACGACAACGTGCCGCTGGTGGTGCCGGAAATCAATGCCGCCGATGTCAAATGGCACCACGGCATCATCGCCAATCCCAATTGCACCACCGCCATCACGCTGATGGCGCTGTATCCCTTGCATCAGGCCTTTGGCGTGAAGCGAATTTTCGCCTCGTCGTATCAGGCGGTTTCCGGCACCGGCGCCCAGGCGATTGAAGAATTAAAGCGGCAGGTGGGCCAGGTTGTCGCCGGCCAGCCCGTGACCAAGGAGGTTTATCCGCACCAAATCGCCTTCAATGTGTTGCCGCACGTGGATTCGTTCCTGCCGAGCGGCTACACCAAGGAAGAAATGAAGATGGAAAATGAAGGGCGAAAAATCATGCACCATCCGAATTTTCACGCGAGCGTGACCTGTGTGCGCGTGCCGGTATATCGCTCGCATTCCATTGCCGTCAGCGCCGAGTTTGAACAGCCCGTGACGGTGGACGCCGCCCGCGCCGTGCTCAAACAAGCGCCCGGCCTGGATCTGGTGGACGAGCCGGAAAACAAAAAATATCCCATGCCGCTTTTCACCTCCGAGAAACACAACTGCGAAGTGGGCCGCATCCGCAAGGATTGCGCGCTGGACAACGGCCTGTGCTTTTGGGTCAGCGGCGATCAGCTGCTCAAGGGCGCGGCGCTCAACGCCGTGCAAATCGCCGAAGAACTCCTGAAGTAAAATCAAGCGGCGGTTTTTCCTTGGGTTCTGAAGGGGTTTCCGCGTAGCTTGTTGCGCCATGCCGATTCCCAACGGTTCCGAAGGACCCAGTCAGGGCGACTGGCTCACTTGGCGGCGGTTTGCACTCTTGCTGCTGGCGCTGGTGGTGGTTTCCTTTCCGCAAGTCATTTTCGGCTGGCAGACTTTTGTCTATCGGGACTTTGGAATTTTTTCGTATCCTCTCGCGTTTCACTTTCACGAATGCTTCTGGCGCGGAGAGCTGCCGTTGTGGAATCCGTTGAACTGCTGCGGCACTCCGTTTTTGGCCCAGTGGAATACTCAGGTGCTTTATCCGCCGGCGCTGTTTTATCTGCTCCTGCCCGCCTCGTGGTCCGTGGGTGTATTCTGTCTTCTGAGTTTATATTGGGGGGGGCTGGGCATGTTTCTGCTGGCGGAACGGTGGACCGGAAACCGCCTGGCCGCAGGCTTTGCCGGAATAGTATTTGCCTTCAGCGGGCTGATGCTCAGCAGCCTGATCTGGCCGGCAACCGTGGCCGGGCTCGGCTGGATGCCTTGGGTGGTATGGCTCACCGAACGCGCCTGGCGCAACGGCGGAAGCGCTGTGCCGCTGGCCGCGCTGGGCGGCGCGTTGCAAATGCTGTCTGGCGGCGTGGAAGCGGTGCTGCTGAGCTGGGTTCTGCTGGGCGCCTTGTGGCTGGTGGATTTTTTAAGCGGGGTAGCGCCGCGCGGAAAAATGGCGGTGCGGGCCGGATGGGTGATCTTGTTGATCGCCGGTTTGTCGGCGGCGCAATTGCTGCCATTTTTTGAATTGCTGGACTACTCGCGCCGGCAGGAGGGGATTTCCGCCGCCATGTGGCCGATGTCCCCCAGCGGCTGGGCAAATTTCCTGACCCCGCTGTTCCATTGCAGTTCGTTTCAAGGCGTGTTTATGCAAACGGCCCAAGGCTGGACCAATTCCTATTACGCCGGCGTAGCGACCGTGGCGCTGGCGGCGGCGGCATTGTGGCCGGGGAGGCGGGACTGGCGTGTCTGGCCAATGGCCGGCCTGGCTCTGTTGTGTCTGGTGCTCGCGGTGGGAGAAGCCACGCCCGTCTATGGCTGGCTGGTCCGGCATTTCAAGGTCGTCGGACTGATGCGCTTTCCTGTCAAGTTCGTGATCCTGCCGGTGTTTGTTCTGCCGCTCCTCGCCGCCTTCACCTTGTCCAGGAGAACGTTCTGGCCGGACCGCGGGCCTCGGGTTCTGCTGCTCGGCGGCGTCTGGCTCGTCTTGGTGGGGGCAATTCTGACGCTGGCTTGCTGGCCTCAACCGGCGTGGCTGTCCGGCGCCGACCGGCAGGCGATTGTCTGGAATGGAGTGCTGCGCGCGGTATATTTCACCGCCTTGGCTGCCCTGTGGCTGGCGGCAAAAAAAATATCCGGCCCGGGATTGCGGTGGTGGCAGTTGCTTTTTCTATTGCTGGTCTGGGTGGACTTGTTCCAGCAAATGCCGCTGCCGCGCACCGTGAATCGCGCGGTGTATGATCCGGGCCTGCCGCGCCGCTGGGTCGCGCCGCAATACGGCGGCGGGCGCGTGCAAGTCCGCGCGATGGTTTACGATACCTTTTATCGTTCGTGCCTGCCCGACGCCACCGCGGATTACATGGGGCGCCGGTTTGCGCTCATGGCCAACTGCAATTTGCTCGATGGCATTCCCAAGTGCGACGGGTTTTATCCGCTTTACCTGAGCTGTTACGCCGGGCTGTTCTACAACTTTTACCGTGACAGCCAGCCCGCCGGACCATTGCTCGATTTTCTTGGGGTCTCGCAAACGCTGGTTTCCCAGGACGGCCAGTTTGAATGGCAGCCGCGCAGCACGTTTCTGCCCTTGCTCACCGCTGGCCAGGGAGCGCGTTTTGCCGACGGTCTCGCCGGCCTGCAAATGCTCACGAACGCGGATTTCAACCCCCGGCGGGAAGTGATTTTGCCTGCGGAGGCCAAGCCGTTCATCACCGCCAGCAATGCCGTTGCGGCGAACCTTGGCCCGGTCACTTATGCCGATCAGCGCATCGAGGCCCATTTGGAGACCCCGGCGCCAGCGCTAGTCGTCGCCGCGCAAACCTATTATCCCGCATGGCGCGCGTATGTGGACGGCCGTCCGGTCCGGCTCTGGCCGGCCAACTACGCGTTTCAAGCTTTTGAAGTCCCCGCCGGCGCGCATGTGATCAAACTGGTTTATCGTGACCGGCGGTTTCGGATCGGCGCCTGGATTTCATTGTGCACGCTTGCCGGCTGCTTGATCTGCTTCGCCTTGAAGCACAAGCCGCGCAGCTCGCAGCCGCTTGAAAAACGCCCCCGGTGAGGGCTCCAGGCCGGCGCCAATTTTGATTTCCGGGGAATCCGCCCGTCACCCGGCCGCTTTCGCGTCGGGATGTTCGTCTATGACCAGCACGCCGTGCGGTTGGATGTCGTAGTTGCCCACGATATTGTTGCCTGTGAGAAAATCATGCATCGGCTTGTAAAACTGGACGCGAACGGGGGAGCTCTGGTGGTTGAGCAGAAAATAAACGCGCGAACCTTCCCTTTCCCGCATGGAAACCTCGATGTTCTCCGGCACCTTAAGGAGGGGATGCAGTCCGGTCATGTTGCGCAGCCACGCCACCAGATCGTGATAAAAATGCTGGTGGCTCTGGGTGCCGATGTACACCGCCTTTCCGAGGCCGAAGGTGTTCATGGTGATGGCGGGCTTCCCGGCGTAAAAATCCTTGGAATAGGTCGCCAGCACCTGGCAGCCCTTGGGTTCGATCAGATCGCACCAAATCTTGGCCGGGTGCAAATGGCTGGTTGGAAACGCGCCTTTGAAAGTAAGATGGTTCTCCTCGCTCGGCGGCAGCGTGTCAAACTCCTGCACTTCCAGGCCGAACATGTCGGTCAGGTTGTGCGGCAGGCCGGAGTCGGGCACGATGCTGTGCTCGTCCACGTGGCCGGTGTTGAACGTGCCGACCAGCGTGCCGCCGTTCTGCACGTATAGTTTCAAGCGGTCGGCGTCGCCGGCGGACAGCACATGCAGCGACGGGACAAAAACGATCTTGTAGGGCGACAAATCCTCGTTCGGGCGCGCGAAATCCACCAGGATATTGCGGTCGTGCAGCGCGTTGTAAATGAGCTGGATGTGTTCGCGCAGGCTGAAAAACTTGGTGGGCGGATTGGGCTGGTTCAGGGTCCAATCGTTGTCGTGCGAGTAAACGATGCAGGCCTCGGCGGCCACCCGGGTGCCTTTGAGCGCCGGCGCCAGAATTTTCAACTCCTCGCCGAGCTGGGAGATTTCGTTAAACACGCGGCGGCTGCCCTCCAGATTGTGCGGCAGAACTGCCGCGTGAAATTTTTCGGAGCCAATCCGCGGCTGGCGCCAGCGGAAAAATAAAACGGCGGTTGCGCCGCGCGAAAGCAGTTGGTAGGTGAACATGCGCAGCACGCCAGGGCGCACCAGCGCATTCACTTCCTGCCAGTTGGCATTGCCGGCCTTTTGCTCCATGACCCAGAAGCCCGTGTCGCCATCGGGCGTTTTGATGTCGCTCTTCTTCAGCGAGCGCAGCATGTCAATTTCGCAGGCCGTGTCCGCCGGCTTGGCCTTGATCGCCGCGGTGCTTTCGATGGAGACAAAATCCAGGACGTTGGCCAGATCGAAATGGTCGAAGCGGTGGCGCAAGGCGCGGAGATTGGTGGTAATGGGCCGGTCAGGCGTGAGCTTGCGCAGTATTTCCGCCTGCATGCCGACAAATTGCACGATGGTGTCGCTGCAAAAACGGCTCCAATCGAGCAGCAGCGCGGGATTGTGCATGGTCGGGGCCACCATCGGCATCGGCACCTCGTTCCAAGCGGACACAATCTGGCCCCAGTGGCGCAGCCCCAGCTGATCATTCAACCGCTCGATGGTTTCGTACTTGGCTTCCAGCCAGCCGTGCCAGTCGCGGCGCGTGTCTTCGTTGAACGACGCTTCCGTGAAATTGCCTCCCAAACTGTTGTCTATCTGCCATGCGATCAACTGCGGGTGGGCGCCGAGCGCTTGCGCCATTTGTTCCACGATGCGCTTGGAATAAGTCCAATACGCGTCGCTGTTCAGACAGACCGCGCGGCGGGTGCCTTCGTGCTTGATGAGGCCGCGTTCGTCCACGGGGAGAATTTCCGGATGCTTTTTGGCGAGCCAGATGGGCGGCGCGGCCGTGGGCGTGCCGAGCACGATCTGAATGCCGTGCTCGCCGAGAATGTCCATCACGCGCTTGAGCCAGTCGAAGTTAAATTTGCCATCCTCTTTTTCGCACAGGCCCCAAGAAAATTCGCCCAGACGGGCGACATTGAACCCTGCGGTGCGCATGAGCTGGGCGTCCTGGAGCCACTGCGACTCAGGATGTTCGGCGGAGCCGCCGTAAGGGAAGACCCATTGTTCCGGGTAGTAATCAACGCCGAAATACATATTCTTTCTCTGGTTTCGGATTTTGCCCCGACACTAGAAGCAAACCGCGGCGCTGGCAACAAAAATCGCTCGAAAATTCTTCTCCCCGCCGGCAGCAAACCAGCTGGCTGGCTTAATTCCCCAGCAGACCCCCAAGCCCTTTCTTCAGTTTATTCACACTTTCACCCACGCCATTGCTGGAGTTCTGCAGCAGTCCGCTGGCGGCGCCTCTCGCCGTCTTGAGCGCGTCCTGGCCAAGGTTGGCGGCGTTCTGAACCAGGGCCGCCACCGTTGCCGCGGTGATTTGGGACAACACCTTTTGGGTCAGGTCGGCGGCCGTGATGCCATCGGTGCCCTTCCCGAGATCGGTGAGATGAATTTCCGGCAGCGGCAGGGTGAGTTCCTTGTTCACCAAGCCGGTTAGGTTTGCATGCACTTGAGCGCCGGCGATGATGAAATCGTCCACTTCGAGCTTTTTGGCGGGTTTTTTCTGGCCGCCAGGGGAGGCCGCCGGCGGATTCGTGCTGGCTTGGTTGACCGGCCCAGTCATGGAGTTTACGTGGGCCATGATTGTGGCGAGATTGTTGGCGCCCAGCGGATTGCCCTCGAAGGTGACCTCAAGGGCCCGCAGTTCAATGGAGTGGATGACGATTTTATCGGACAGCACCGAACCAGGCGCCAGGCTGATGGCGGCGTTGCTGATGCTGATGGACTGGAGCGCCTGGTAGCCTTTGGGGTTGCCGAGCACCAGGCCTTTGACACCCGCCGAACCCGCCAGGAGCGAGAGGTTTACCTGATCCACCGTAAGCGTCGTCTGCGTGAGCTTGGGCCCGACCCGTTCCATGCCGGCCTTGACCAGGTCGCCGAGATGGGTGCCGACCACGACCAGGGCGATGGCCAGCAAGACCACGAGCAGAACCAGAACCCCAAGAATAATTTTGATTTTCATGGTAGGGATACAGCGACTCAACTGATAATCAGCGAACGAACTCGTTCGGCCAGCTCCTGGACCTGATAGGGCTTGGTTAGAAACTGGTCGGGTTTCACCGGTGCGTCGGCAAACACGTGCTCATCCACCGTGCCGCTCAAGAGGATCATTTTCTGGCGGGGATTCAGCCGTCGGCATTCGCGGATCAGATCCATGCCGTTCATGCGGCCCATGGCATAATCCGTGATGACCACGTCTGGCTGGGCGGCGGAAAATTCCCTCAAGGCGAGTTCCGGATTCCGAAAGGTCCGCACTTGGTAGCCCATTGGCTTCAGGATGGCTTCGGCCAATTCAAGCAACATCGGTTCATCGTCCACTACGAACACGGTGGGCGAACTGGCGCTCTGGCTCTTGGCGATGTTCATGATTACTGGCGAACCCGACTCCAACATACCATCAAATCAGGCGGAGCGGCAAGCATGAATATAAGTTTCCTTGCACGTCCAGCGTAAATCGACAATCGTTAATTCAGTATGATTCTGGGCACCGGCATTGATCTCATTGAAGTGGCGCGTATCGCCTTGTCGCACGAAAAATTTGGCGAACGCTTCGTGAACCGGATATTGCTGCCGGACGAAATCGCCTACAGCCTCTCGCATCGCCAGCCGGCGCCCTTTCTGGCCGTGCGCTTCGCGGCCAAGGAGGCCGTCTCCAAGGCGTTCGGCACCGGCATCGGCGCGCAGTTGGGCTGGCGGGATATCGAAATCCGCCGCCAGGAGTCCGGCGAACCGTTCGTGGTGCTGCACGGCAAGGGGCGGGAATTATTCGCGGCGCGCGGAGCAAAACAGTTGCGCGTCAGCTTGAGCCATACAGAACATTACGCCACGGCCATGGCGATTTTGGAGGGTTAACCTGGGCTCAGGGCCCGATCGAGCCAGAAACCACGATCAATAAGTGGATTGACACACGAGGGCGGTGGTGATCGCGCGCTCCATGCGCTCCGCTAGGTCCGTAAACGACCGGGAGTCGCGCCGGCGTTTGGATTGCGGTGGCTTCAGCACCGCTTTCGAGCGGCGAAGATTTTCACTGATGGTCGGGGTGTCGTGCCGGCGCAGTCTATGACGCTTCGTACGAAAGGAGCGGATGTCGTTGGGGCGGCGTGTTGGTCGGCACTGGAAAAGCGGCGGTAAACGCGCGGCACTCCAGACGCTAGCGCGAGATTCGAGGACGCCCAGCAGTCGCGCCAGCGTTTGGATTGCGGTGGCTTCAGCACCGCTTTAATGAGCCGGCTGCGTCCGCGCGAGCTACGACCGGAAACACGCGGACGAGCCGTCCGCGCTCCTTTTCGGATTACACGAGTCAACCTGGCACAGAAAAAATCTCCGGACTGATGACGCCCTCCGAGACCTTTGTCACGCTGCCGGTCATCAAGATGTCGAACCCGTCGCGGATTTCGATTTTGATGATGCCACCGGGGCAATGGACGCAAACAGTCTTGTCCACCAGACCGAGCTTGTGGGCCACGGCAGCCGAGGCGCTGCTGCTGCTGCCGCTGGCGAGCGTGTAGCCCGCGCCTCGCTCCCATATCTCGATCTGAATGTTGGCCCGGTCGAGGACTTTCAAGAACTGCACGTTGGTCTTGCGCGGAAAATTCGGATGCACCTCCAGCAGCGGGCCAAATTCATGGGCGAGCTTGGCGCTGATTTCAGGGAGCGGCAGCACGCAATGCGGATTGCCGATGGTCGCGGCGCAAAAGGTGAACTCGCGTCCGCCCACGGAAATCTTTTCATTGATGACTTCCCGTTGCGGCCCAGTCACGGGAATTCTGTCGCTCGCGAAGCTTACCCGGCCCAGCTCCACGCGCACCATTTTGCCACCGTCAAACACGGTTGATCGCACCACCCCGCTGTCGGTTTGAATGGCAAACTCGTCATCGCCGACAAATTTCGTATCCCACAAAAAACGGGAAAAAATGCGCAGGCCGTTGCCGCTCTTCTCGGCGATGCTGCCGTCAGGGTTGTAAATTTTCAATGCGCATTTCGCATGTTGCGCGGGCAACGGTCCGAGCAAAATGCCGTCCGAGCCGACGCCGAAATTGCGGTGACAAATCGTTTTGATCTGGTCGGTGGTCAGCGGCGCGGGCAGGTTTTTCGGGTCAATGACGAGGTAATCGTTGCCGAGCGCGTGATATTTGGCAAAAGCAAAATTCATCATCGCAGGGTAGCGCACGTTCCAGGCGGTGTAAAAATCATTTGGAATTTACGATCTGCCCTTTATGCCGGACTGAATCGTGAAACGAAGCACCTCTCCCCGGCCTCTCCCCATTTTGCTCCCGCCGTCGCTCGGAAGCTATGGCGGGCAAGCCGCCGACTCCGCAAAACGCGGAGAGGGAGAACGCTGCCAGTCTGGTCTGCTCCATGGCGGGAGCAACCCGTTTTATTTCCCGCCCCGGCCTTCGTCTTCCAGATGAAATTTATGCAGGAAACGATGCACCACGGGCGCGAAGATGATGCCCATGACGGTAATCAGCGCGATGCCGCTGAAAAGCGCATAACAGCCGGCAAAGATCTTCCCGGCGTCGGTTTGCAGCGTCGCGACTGGCCCCATGCCCGAAAGAATCATCGAGGCGTTTAAAAAGGAGTCAATCCACGGCAGCTTTTCCAGAACGTGATAGCCGGTCATCCCGAGGCCCAGCGAACCGGTGAGGACGACCGCGCCCAGAGCCGCGCTGCGCGCGACGCGCCAGTAAAAAACTTTGCGCGGCAGCAACGGCTTGGTGTGGTGTTCAAACATTTCACTTCCCAGTCAGCACACAGCCGGTGATTTCGCGCACCTCGGAGATCTTTTTTTGGGCCATGAACTCGCGGAGGCCGGCGATGACCTGCAAGGCCGTCTGCGGTTCGTAGAAATTGGCGGTGCCCACGGCGACGGCGGTGGCGCCGGCCATGAGGAATTCCACCGCGTCGTCCGCGTTTTGGATGCCGCCCATGCCGATGATGGGGATTTTCACAGCCCTGGCCGCCTCCCAGACGAGCTTGACGGCAATGGGTTTGATCGCCGGTCCCGTGAGCCCGCCGGTGATGTTGGCAAGCTTTGGCTTGCGCGTGTGAATATCAATGGCCATGGCCGGAAAACTATTGGTCACGGCGAGCGCGTCGCTGCCTGCCTCTTCGGCGGCCTTGGCCAAGGGCGCGATGCTGGGGACATTCGGGCTCATTTTGGTGATGAGCGGCAGCGCGGTGGCCTGGCGGCAGGCGGCGACGACCTGCGCGAGCAGTTTGCAATCTGTGCCAAATTGCGCGCCGCCTTCCTTGATGTTCGGGCAGGAGACATTCAACTCCAGCGCGCCAACGCCACCGAGGGCGTCGAACCGCCGCGCCACCTCGGCGTACTCCTCCACGGTTGTGCCCCAGATGTTGATAATCGTGGGCACCTTCAGTTCCTTGAGGAACGGCCAGTACTTTTTGATGAAGCCGTCCACGCCCGGCCCTTGCAAGCCGATGGCGTTCAACATGCCGCTGGCGGTTTCGGCGGTGCGCGGCGTGGGATTACCGGGCACGGGATGCAGGCGGATACCCTTCACGGTGACCGCGCCAAGTTGGTTCACGTCCATGAGCCGAGCGTATTCCGCGCCGTAGCCGAACGTGCCGGAGGCGACCGTCACTGGATTTTGCATCCGTAGCTTGCCAATTTGGACGGACAAATTCATTTCTCCATCTCCCACATAATCTGGCGCGAATCAAACACCGGCCCTTCGGTGCAGGTCCGCTGGTATTCCCAGCCGGCGGCGGTTTTGACCGGAATCACACACGTCAGGCAGACGCCGGTGCCGCAGCACATGTGTTCATCCGCCGAGAGTTCGGCCGGCAGGTCGAAGTCTTCCGCGATCTTGCCGACGGCCTTGAGCAGGGGCGTTGGACCGCAGGCAAACAGCTTGAAAGTGCGGAGTGCGGGGCGCGGAGCGCGGAGCGCGGCGATCAGCGGCTGCGTGACCAGACCTTTTTCGCCGTGACTGCCGTCCTCGGTGGTGGGCCGGATTTCCCAGCCAAGCGCGGCGAATTCGTGCTCGCATAAAATGTCCACGCGCCGCCGGCCGCCGACGAAGACGATGCCCTTTTGCGGCGAACGTTGCGCCAGGAGAAACATCGCCGCCATGCCGTAGCCGCCGGCGACCAGCAGTGGAGTTTCGCCGCCGGCCTCCGGCACCGTGAAACCGTGGCCGAGCGGCGCGATGACGCTTAATTCCTCGCCTGTGCGCATCCGCGAGAGCGCCTCCGTGCCCTTGCCGACGGTCTTGTAGAGGATGGAAAACGCGCCGCCTTCCACTTGAAAAATGCTGAAGGGCCGCCGCAGCAGCGCGTCTTTCAGCGGCGGAATGCGGACGTGCGCGAATTGTCCCGGCTGGATAAGCGGCGCGATTTGCGGCGCGCGCAGCACCAGGCGAAAATACGAATCCGTGTCGCGTTCGTTGGCAGTTATCTGGACAGTTTGCTCAAGCATTCGTCATTTCACTTCTCCATTCAGCTTGACGGTGCGGACGGCCGCGGCGCGGTCGCAAATCTGCCGGTAGGTGGCCAGCGCCAGGAGGGGCCACGCGTTGCGATACATGTCATATTTCAGATAAAAGACTTTCGGGAAACCGGTTCCGGTCGTCTCGCTTTCCGTCCACGAACCGTCGGCGTTTTGGGTCTGCACCAAATATTCGAGGCCGCGTTTGAGGGCGGGATTATCCGGATCGTCAAAGGCGCACAGGCCCATGACGGCCCAGGCGGTCTGCGACGCGGTGCTCGGGCCCTGGCCCTTGAACACCGGATCGTCGTAGGTGTTGCAGCGTTCCCCCCAGCCGCCGTCGTCGTGCTGCACGCTCTCGAGCCAGGCGCGGCCGCGCTGGAGCCAGTCCTCGGCCAGGTTCAAGTTCATCGCCCTCATGCCGCGCAACACCTGCCACGTGCCATAAATATAATTGACGCCCCAGCGGCCATACCACGAGCCGTCCTCCTCCTGCTGCGATTTCACGTACTCGAGCGCCTCCACCACTTGACGATGACTCGAACTCCAGCCTGCGTAGCCAAGTAGTTCCAGGATCCTCGCCGTGATGTCAGCGCATTCCGGGTCGAGCATGGCGTTATGGTCGGCAAAGGGAACCTTCTCCAGAATGTTCTTGGTGCAATCCTTGTCAAAGGCCGCCCAGCCGCCGTCTTTGCACTGAAATGTCATCATCCAGTTCAAGCCGCGATGGAAGCATTCGTCCCGTTTTGGCGGGTTGTCCGTGGGAATTTTGCGCAGCGCCAGCAGCACCATCGCAGTGTCGTCCACGTCCGGATTCCATTTATTATTGTATTCGAAAACCCATCCGCTCGGCTCGACTTTGGCGGGATTCTTATGCCTCCAGTCGCCGGCAAAACGGATCTCCTTTTCCATCAGCCACTCGGCGGCCCGCTTCATCGCCGGATGGTTTTCGGGCACCCCGGATTCGCGCAGGCAAACGGTCACAATGGCCGTATCCCAGACCGGCGAGAAGCAGGGTTCGATCCGCACGCTGTCCTCCGTTTCGTGCTCGAGCTTCTTCAATTCGCGCGCGGCGCGGACGACTTCCGGATGGTCGTCCGGGTAGCCGAGCGCCTGGAGCGCGATGAGCGAATTGAGCATCGCCGGAAAAATCGCCGCCAGGCCGTCGCTGCCCTCGCAGCGCTCGAGCATCCACCGTTCGCATTTCTTCAGCGCGGTTTTGCGGAACGGATGCAGGCCGTGTTCGGCAAACCACTCCGCCAGCTTGTGCAGCCGGTCGAGCCACAGGAAAAAATTGCGGAGCGAAATTTTCTCCGGGTCCGGCGCGAGCGCGAGGTCGCGTTCGTGAATGCCGTCGGGATACAGCTCATCCAGGTCCACCTTGACCGGCCGGGTCGGCTTGAAGTGGTTGATGATGGCCAGCGGCACGATCATGCCGCGCGACCAGTTGCTCATGTCCCAGAAATTTACGTGAAACCACTTCCCGATGAGCAAGACCTCGCAGGGAATCGTCGGGACGTATTCCCAGGAATATAGCCCGATGAGGGCGAGGTAGAGCTTGGAAAACGTGTTCATGCGCGGCACGCCGCCGAGGTGCAGCGCCATTTCCCGCGCTCGCAACATGCGCCGGTCGCGGACGGATACGCCGGCGAGCTTGAGGGCGAGATACGCCTTGATGGTGGCGTTTACTTCCGAGGGGCCGCCGTGGTAGATGTTCCAGCCGCCATCGGGCAGTTGCATCGAGAGGATGTGGTTGACGGCCTTGCGCTGCCATTCGGGATCCACCTTCCCATGCCAATGATGGTACGCGACGGTGTCGGAAACGAGCGTGGAATCCACCATCAATTCGCCAACCCAGTATCCTTCCGGCTTTTGCTCGGACAACAGGAAATCTTGCGACCGCCGGAGGGCGGCCTGCGCGCGCGCGGACAATTCATCTGGCACCTGGCGCACGGCCAACGCGGCCGGCTTGACCCGTGATTCACTTTCAGTCAACACTCGCATACTCTGCGTTTTTGGGGGATTTCTGTAAAGTTTTTACTATTCACAGGGGGGTAGCGGCGTCTCGGCAGAGCGCCGCCATCCAAAGTCCGAAATCCGAAATCCTCCGCTTGTCGCGCCGGCTTGTTGCGTCGAAGCCAGACGGAGACGAAAGCGCAGCGAAGGCGGATAGCCCGAAAGCCGAACCAGCATGGTTTGTGCAGGCGTGAAATATTTAGGGGTCGGAGTTGAATGGCGCTTAGTTAAGGTGTAAAACAATGGCTCACAACGACATGTGAATTGGCCAGCCCAGCGCCGTAGGCGCGACATATTTGTAGAAACAAGGCAAAACGGACTCAAGCTCCGTAGGAGCGACATCGAGCCTCTCGCAACATGTTGAAAAATAATAGGTTATACCTATCTAAGCGCCATTCAGGTCGGAGTTCAGTTTGACCTGGGGCTGACTGTCCGTGGTCCCATCATCCCGTTCATTCCCTGCATGGTTTTCGCGGTCACGTGGCAAGTCTGGCACAGGTTTTGAAAATAGGGTGGTTAGCGGCTAACACGAAATCCACTTTTTTGAACATTTTTTCAAAGCGCTGGCGCAATCCGTGCCGGCGGTGGGGCACTACAAGGGTCCTAGGAAGTTGGTATTCAGTCATAATGCAGTCAGGTTTTTGCGGTGATGGCGTCCAGTTTTGACCGGGCTTTTCTGGCTTTGCGCACGTCGCCCGCACGCATTTTCCGGGGACCCCCACCGGCATTGCTGTGCTGGCCCATTTCCAGGCGCGCGCTCAATGCAGCGCTGCGTGTACCTGCCTTGCAGCCACTTCATCCCGGCCACCAAATTGCCTTGGCGAAGGCGGTGTCTTCATCTCCAAAAGAAAAATGGCCTTGAAGCCAAAAATGGCGTCGAACCACCTCCCGTGACTCAGAAAATGCGACGGAGGACATTGGAAGACGACTTGCAAATCTATGAAACAGGACGAAAATGAACAGAATATCAAAGAAGACCCCACGCCGGTCGTGGGCCACAAACCAAATGGGAAATCCCGAATGAAAAAAGCGACTCAGATTCTGGTAATACTGGCCTTAGCGGTGCAGGCGACGCTTGGCCCTCTTCATGCCAGCACCGTGCTTTACCAGACGGGATTTGAGGCGCCGGGATTTGCGTCCGGAACGACGGGAAACGGCAATCTGGCCGGTCAAGGCGGGTGGCAGTCCGCCCTGAGCTACTCCCAGAATGCGGCGCAAGTGGTCCAAGATGCCGCAGGGCAGGCAGTTGAGATTTTTGGGCCATGGGTGGCTTCGAACAGCCCGAGTTTCTTCAATAGTGATTTCACCTATTCCTTGTCCGATTACAACCCGGTCGCGGCGGGCACCCCGATTGTGACCGTCAGCGCCGACTTTTGGCTGAGCCCCGGGCCAACCGCGGCGCAAGCGAGCTATGTCTTTGCTTTTTTGGTCTTAAACGACCAGGACGGAAATCCGTTTGAAACCGTTGGCATTGACGGTCACGGAGTTGTTTTTGGCCAGAACTTTGCGAGCCCCAACCAGGTGGTGGCGGCTCCGGGCACTGGCACAAATACCTTCCACACGTTGCGGGCCGACCTTGATTACACAACGCGGACAGTCACCTTCTTCATGGACGCCGTCCCCTTCGGATCCATGCCCTTTAATCCCGCCTCGGGCACGCTGATCGGCTCGGTGGAGCTGGTGCTGCAGAGCTCAAATCCCTTGGATTCGAGTCTTTTGGTGGATAATGTCAGTGTGTCGGCTGGGGCGGGAATCCCCGCCAACGGGTGCAGTATCCAAATCACGTCGGCCGGGCCGTGCACCACCAACCTGGCCTTTGGCACTCCAAGTGTCGGGGACATTTACACGATCAAGGCGGTTTACAACGTCCTGGGAACCCCCTACCAGCCCTTTCGCATCAAGTACAACCTCGGGAATGTGACCTGGTATTCAGGTCCCCTCACCGGAGTGGCCAACGGTTATGGATTCTGGGATTATTTCGATTGGTGGACGAGCCTCGACGGCACACTGCCCTGGAGCATCACGATTGATCCCGATGGAGTCAGCGGTTGCACCAACCGCACGGCCATGACCGCCAGTGGCACGTTCACGCCAACGCCCCCGTCGACACCGCTCAACCTCTATAATCCGGTCATCCTGGCAGGCACCGAACAGGCGACCTATAGTTTCCAACCGGGCAGCGGCACCATACCCTTTCTGCACATCATTTTTGGATCGCCAACATCGCATGGCGGACAACAAGTGCTATCGGTCACCGGGCCAGCGAATGCCGCGTCGCTGGTCACGGCTCCCTACGGCGTGCCGGTGTTTTCCGCAAACTGGACAAACGTCCCGGCGGGACTTTTCCAACCCAGCGTGCGATTTGTCGCGCAAGTGAACAGCATGCGGGTCAATCCCGCCCTCCTGGAAACCAATACGTGGGCGCAGATGAGCGCGCTCCCGGCAAGTGTGACGGCATGGCTGGGACCGGACCAGATTTGCCAATCCACCAGCCCGACGATCTCGAACTTTGTCAGCCGCTACCTCCCGGCAAATTATAAGACGACGATGACGCCCTACGATACGGCCCGCACGCTACAGAAGGCGGTGATGCGAAGCCTAATCTATCTGGAACCTCCACCGTATGTGGACGCCACGAATTCGTTGCAGGCCGGCGAGGCGGATTGCGGAGGCTATGCGTCGCTGCTGACTGCGGCGTTGCGTTGCGCAGGAATTCCCGCGCGGCGCATCGGGGGTTTCTGGCAATGCGATACCTGGCAGGACTACGCGAATTGGCATGTCCGGACGGAGTCTTATTTTCCCAACACGGGTTGGGTGATCACCGACGCCTGCGAGGGCAACGCGGCTGATCCCACCGGCACTTATTCCTGGGATTTTTGCTTTGCGCCGGACGCCAATTTCTTTTGTGCCATGGATGTTGGAGACCAGCACCTGCTTCCGTATTATAACTTCCAGGATCTGCAAGTCACCGGCTGGTGGTGGGGTGGCGGGGCCGAATTCCTTGAGAGCTACGACGACGCTTATCTCCAGCCGCTTTGCGCGCTGAGTTCCCCGAGCGCGGTGAATGGATCCTTCGACTTTTCCATCAGCAATCTGCCGACGGACGGCACGATTTCCCTACAGGCCTCAACTAACCTGCTTTATTGGACCACGGTTGCCACCACCAATGCCGCCAGTGTCACTGGCAACTCGCTGGAATATTCTTTTCCGCCGACCGGCTCGCCTCGCGATTTTTTCCGCGTGGCCCAGACTCCCTGAAAAGAAAGGCTGCGTGTGCTGACGGCAGCTGATTTAGAAAGTGGCGCCCGCACGCAATTGAAGGTAACAGTTTAGCGTCTATTTCGCCACACGCCGCAACTCCATCCGCCGCCCAAACTCGCGCCGCCCCACTTTGCTCTCGCCCGGAATTCCCTGTTCCCCAAGCAGCCGATCCACCCGCAGCCAGACCGGCCGTTTCCGGCGGGGCTGCAAATAGAACCGCAGACTGCTCCAAGCTGGATGCGCAAACAAGCCATTGAGGCGCTTAACCGGCACAAGAATTGAACGGCTTGGACCGGCGGATAATGCGGTTGCCGCGCTCTCACGAGGCGCGGCCACACGATCACGAAATCGCCGCGCGCATGGCGGCGAACAGGTCTTTGCCCGATTCCTGCGGCACGGGCGTCTTGGATTTGGCGTCGGCATGCTCGACCAGTTCCTCCGGCAGTTCCTTGAGGAAAGGCGACGGCTGGCAGGGCAGGACTTGTCCGTATTTTTTGCGGCCGGCGCAATGGCTGATGGCCAGCGTCTGCATGGCGCGGGTGACGGCCACGTAAAACAGCCGCCGCTCCTCATCCAGCGTGCCTTCAGCCTTGGAGCGCGTATGCGGCAGCAGCCCGTCCTCCAGCCCCACGATGAACACGTGGGGAAATTCGAGCCCCTTGCACGAGTGCATGGTGATGAGCGTCACGGCGTCGCTGGTGTTTTCCTTTTCCTCTTCGCGGTCGCTGTCGAGCGTGATGTTTTCCAGGAAGTTCTGCAGCCGCTCGGCGGGCGCGTTGCCCACGCCGTCCATGCTGGCCATCAACTCGCGCAAACTGCGGATGCGGGCTTCCGAGACTTCGGGGTCTTTGTCCAGGCGTTTCAATTCCGCGAAATAGCCGGTTTCGTTCAGGAAATTTTCGGCCCAGGTTTGGAGCAGGAAAATCCCTTCGCCAGGAACTGAATAATTTAAGTTAGTATGGCTGACATCCGCGCTCGCCCCGGCCCTCTCCGCCGGGGAGAGGGAGGAACGCCCGCCCTCTATCGAGCGATCAATAACCGGCGTCGGCTGTGGAGTTGTCGGATTTTCGGAATGCGTTCGTGAGCTGTTCCCTCTCCCATCGGATGGGAGCGGGTCAGGGTGAGATTTCCCCGAACAAATTCGCGCATTGAACTCATGAACCAGAGCCAATCCAGAGCCTCGATATTGCCCGGACGCGGCACCCGTTTCCCCCTCTCCCCGGGGGAGAGGGCTGGGGTGAGGGCGGGCGTTATTCATGCTCGCTTCTCTCCCGGGTTCAGGGTGAGGGTTTCTGGTCAATTGCCCGCGCACCCGCTCCACAAATTCCACAAACGACTCGATGCTTTCGCGCGTGGCTTTTTGGAACGAAATCGTCACCAGCGGGTTCTTCATGGCGGTGAACACGGAGCCTTTCCGCTCGTGGCTGGCGCCGAGCAGACGTTCCATGGTCACGTCGCTCAAGCCGCGCGCAGGCACGTTGGCGATGCGCAGCAGGCTGATGTCGTCGTGCGGATTCAGGAACATCTTGAGATAGGCGAGGAAATCCCTGATTTCGCGCCGGTCGAAAAAGCTCTGGCCGCCGATCAAATGATAGCGCACCCCGGCAGTGCGCAGCGCGGTTTCGAGCGGACGCGACTGCTGGTTGGTGCGGAACAGAATCGCGCAGTCCTGCCAGGGAATGCGGTGCGCGAGCCGTTTGAACTCGATCTGTCCCACGACCTCGCGGGCCTCGTCCTCGTCGCTGGGGTGGGTGAGCAACTGGATTTTGGCGCCGGGGCCCTTGCCGGACCAGAGCGTTTTGCCGCGGCGCCGGACGTTGTGCTTGATGATGGCGTTGGCCGCGTTGAGAATGTTCGTGGTGCTGCGGTAATTCTGTTCCAGCTTGACGATTTTGACCTCGGGGAAATGCTTTTCGAGGTTGAGCAGATTGGCAACTTCCGCACCGCGCCAGCCGTAAATGCTCTGGTCGTCGTCGCCCACCACGCAGAAATTGCGGTGCTCTTTGGTGAGCGCATGGACCAGCTCGAACTGCGACGCGTTGGTATCTTGATATTCGTCCACCATGACGTAGCGGTATTTGGCGCGGCAGGCTTCCAGCGCCTCGGGATGCTCGCGGAACAGGCGGAGCGTGAGCAGGATCAAATCGTCGAAGTCCACCGCGTTGCAGGCGTGCAGGGCCGATTCGTAGCGCTTGGCCACGTGCTGGGCCAGCGCGCGGACGTTTGGATCGCCGAACGCGGCCGAGCGTTCGCCGCCGTTCTTGAACTTGCTCAACATGGCCAGCACCGCGCCGGGGTCGGCCTTCTCGCCCTTGGTGTTAATGCCGGAAAGAATTTTTTTCACCGCCGAGAGCTGCTCCGATTCGTCGTAGATGACGAAATTCTTTTTATAGCCCAACTTTTCGATGTGTTGCCGCAGGATTCTTACGCACAGCGAATGGAAGGTGCAGATGGTGGGACGATTTTCGCGCGACTCCTGCGGGCCTCCGATCTCTGACCTCCGACTTTTGGGCAAGAGTTTGCGGACGCGCTCTTGCATTTCGCGGGCGGCCTTGTTGGTGAACGTCACGCCGAGGATGTTTCCTGGCGCGATGCCCTTTTCCACCATGTGGGCGATGCGGTAAGTGATGACGCGGGTTTTGCCCGTGCCCGCCCCGGCCAGGATCAACACCGGGCCGCGAATGGTTTCGGCGGCCTCGCGCTGCTGCGGGTTGAGTGTGGACAAATTCAACATCGGGGGCGCAGTCTAATTCGCCGGGAAGCGAACGCAAGCGCGCAGGGGGAATGAACGGGAAGGCCTGAACCCTGTTCACGGTGCCACAGGGCGGACCAGCCCGGAGCCATCCCCGACACCCGCTCGCGAGAACAGACCCGCGGTTTTCGCGAAAAAACAGGCAAAAACCGATTGAATAATTTTGTTTCACACTCGTCCGCGCGGGTGTGAGACAAGATTCATCGCGGGCATCCGCTTTGCCCTGGAAGGGCACTGGATATTAGCCAGACACGACAGTGTCTGGTAACGCGGCAAAAGTGAATTTGTCCCGCAGGGACGACGGAAACGGGTCAAGCAACCAAAGTGCCTCGTCGTCCAGAAACCATTTCGCGAAAAAACAGGCAAAAACCGATTGAAGAATTTTGTTTCACACTCGTCCGCGCCAGCCACGCAATCTGTGGTTGAATGCAGCGCGAAAATCAAGGATATTGGTCCGACTAACCTAAGCTTTTATGAACCGAAGCACTATTTTCAACGAACTTGGCGATAGGCGCGCGGCGTTCACGCCGCTTCAAATTCCAGCCATGCAAGAGGTTTGGGCGCCGAGGCGGCGTGAAGGCCGCGCGGCAGCTCCGGAGCGTGATGCGCGGATTTCTTGCGGGAATTCTCCCCGCCTTCCGGATCATCGAAAAATACTCTCAGCCCTCGCGCTGATCGCAGGCGTGGTCTTGGGGCCTTGCCCGCTGCTCCAGGCGTACCCGCTGCAAGTGCTCACCACCAATGTGCTGCCGCTGAACGGCACGGACAACGGCGGCGACGAGTTTCCGGGCGCGGTGGTCCCGTTTGGCATGGTGCAATGGAGCCCGGACACCACCCCGGCGGAGTCGGGCGGCTATCTCTATACGGCCACGCAAATTGCCGGATTTGGCCTGGATCACATGAGCGGCGCGGGTTGCGATTATGGCGGGGACGTTGCCTTCACCCCGATTCTGGCAGCCCCGACCCACTCGCCCGGCACCAATAGCAGCAACGGGAAATACGCGTTTGCCGCCACTTTTTCCCACAGCAGCGAGACGGCTGCGCCCGGTTATTACTCGGTCCAGTTCACCAACGGCATCCTGACCGAATTAACCGCCACGATGCGGACGGGTTTCGGTCGGTTCACTTATCCGTCCGGCTACAACCCCGCCATGGTCATCAATGCCGGCAGCGGCGCCGCGGGCACCGAGAACGCCGCGATCCAGATCAATACCAACACCCTGGAAATCACCGGCTGGACGACTGAGGGCGGTTTCTGCGGCTCAGGGGAGCATCCCACGTTGTATTTTGATCTGGTTTTCGACCATGCGTTTGCCGCGTTCGGGGTCTGGAGCGGCGCGGCGTTGACCCCCGGCGGAACCAACGCCTCAGGCGCCGCGTCCGGCGCTTATGTGAGCTTCAATTTGCCGGGCGGAGGCGCGGTGCTGGCCCGGACGGCGATTTCTTACGTCAGCGTGACCAACGCCCAGCTGAATCTCCAGACGGAAAGCCCGGCGGCTGCGTTCACGAGCGCCGGTTTCAACGCCATGGCGGGCGCGGCCAGCAACAACTGGAACAGCTATCTCAACAAAATCCAAATCAGCGGCGGGACCGTGGCGGATGAGCAGACATTTTACACGATGATGTATCATGCCTTGCAGGCGCCCAGCGTGGTCAGCGATGTCAACAGCCAGTATATGGGTTTTGACGGCCAGCCGCATGCGGCCTCCGGCTTCAACAAATACGAGTTTTTTTCGGGCTGGGACATTTACCGGAACGAATGCCAGTTTCTGGCGATGATGGATGCCGCGCGGGCCGGCGATATCGCGCAGTCGCTGGTCCAGGATGCCCACGACTGCGGAGCCATGCCGCGCTGGAGCGTGCCCAACGGGGATACGGGCGTGATGATGGGCGATCCCGCGACGCCGATCATCGCCGGCATATATGCGTTTGGCGGCACGAATTTCAACCTGTCAGCCGCGCTGTCCGCCATGGTGATGGCGGCCACCAATCCCGCCACCGCAGCCCCGAATGGAATCCATGAGCGGGATGCGGAGCGCGATTATCTGAACCTGGGCTACGTCCCCGAGTACCAGCGGGGCGGCTACGGCCCGGTGTCCATGACGCTCGAGTATGGGAGCGCCGACGTGGCCCTGGCCCGCTTTGCGCAGGCGCTGGGCGACACCACCAACTACACGCTGGCCATGAATCGCGCCCAAAACTGGCGCAACCTGTTCAATTCCGGCTCCGCCTATTTGCAAATGCGGCGTTCGGACGGTTTGTGGTCGCCCGGATTTGTGATCAACAACGAGAGTTACGACAATTACCAGGGATACGTTGAGGGCACCGCCTCGCAATACACGTGGATGGTGCCCTACAACTTGGCCTCGCTTGCGGAAATGATCGGCGGTCCGCAGGCGACTTCAGCCCGGCTGGACACATTTTTTACGCTGCTCAATGATGGAACCGGAACCGCCTTCGCTTACATGGGCAACGAGCCGTGTTCGGAAGTGCCTTGGATTTACGATTTCATCGGCGAGCCGTACAAAGCTTCGAGTGTGGTGCGTCAAGTCATGACGCAGCTCTACGCCACTTCCCCGGGGGGCCTGCCGGGCAACGATGACCTCGGGCAGATGGCCTCCTGGTATGTGCTGGCCGCGCTCGGCATGCATCCGGAAATTCCAGGCGACGACGTTCTGGTTTTGAACGGCCCGCTCTTTCCGCAGGCGGTGGTCCACCTGACCAACGGCGACCTGACCATCACCGGCAGCGGCGCGGCGGACAATGCTCCCTACGTGCAGAGCCTCACGGTGAACGGCCAGGCGTGGAACGCGCCCTGGGTGCGCTTTGCGAGCCTCGCCCGCGGCGGAACGCTGGCTTTCACCATGGGCGCCAGCCCGAACACCAATTGGGGCTCGGCGCTGGCCGCCGCACCGCCGTCTTATGCGGATGGAATGACCACGCCGCTGGCCCAAAATTATTTCTGGGGAACCGGCCTCGAGACGAACGAAGCGCAACTGGCCTGGACCAACACCGCGGATACCGGGCCATACCCAGCCGGCGGCATTACCAATGTGGGTCCCATTCTCACCACTTTGTCCGGACCGGAACTGGGAGTCCGCAGCGAGAACAGCCAGAGTGGCAGCGACGAGATCATGTTTTCGGGAAAGGCTCTGGGCGGGGCGATTGATTGCGCGTACATGAAACTGTTTGATTTGAGCACCCAGAATGTCGTCATCTCCTCCGGCATGCACTTTTCCTACTGGATCTTCCCGCAAAGCAGCACCAATGATGCTCTGGCGACGGGGAGCAACAGCGTCTTTGTGGCGCTCGACCTCATTTTTGCGGATGGAACCAATTTGCGGGACAGCGGCCTGGCGGACCAGCACGGCGTGCCGTTAAACCCGACCAGCCAGGCCGGCATACTGCTGCTGGACACCTGGAATTACGTGACGGTGGATTTGACCCCCCTGGCGGGCAAGACCGTGAGCCGGATTGATCTGGGCTATAATCAGCCCGGCGGTTCCGGCGGGTATCGTGGCTATGTGGACGATATCGCCTTCACTACGCCCGCCGGCTGGTTCACCAACAATCTTGCCTTGAACAAAACGGCGGCTGCCGACAGCCAGCAGGCGGCCAATCCAGCCGGCAACGGCAATGACGGCAACCCGGGCACGCGCTGGAGCGCCAATGACGGGAACACCAACCATTGGTGGCAGGTGGATTTGGGAGGCCCTTGCAGCCTGACGGGCGACGAAATAATCTGGCAAATGAACGGAGTGGTTTATGATTACACCGTGGCCGTCTCCTTGGACAATGCCAATTGGACCACGGTAATCAATAAGACCGCAAACACCAGCACGGCCCAGGATCAGGCGGACGTGTTCATGGCCACCGGACGTTATGTGCGGGTGACGGTGACCGGGCTGCCGCCAATTGACTGGGCCAGTTTGTATGAATTCCGGGCTTTCGGGTCCGTACTGGCGCTGCCGCCGGCACCGACCGGCCTGCTGGCATCGGGTGGCTACGGGCTGGTGAGCATGAATTGGCAGGGCTCGGCGGGGGCGACCAGCTACCAGGTAGCTCGTTCGACCAGCAGCGGCACGGAGACCAACCTTGCCACTCTTACCACCACAAACTACAGCGATATGGGATTGGTCAACGGCACGACTTATTATTATGTCGTCTCGGCCGGAAATCTGGTGGGCCAAAGCAGCAATTCGAGTGAGGTGACGGCCACGCCAATGGCGCCTTGGCCGGGTTCCTACGCCGCCGCAGTCGTGAGCAATAATCCGCTGGCCTATTGGCCGCTGGCGGAGACGGCCGGCCCGGTCGCGTTGGATTTTGTCGGCGGCCATGCCGGGATCTATGTCGGCGGAGTCACCCTCGGCCAACCGGGCGTGCCGCTGGCCGGTTTCGTCTCTCCCAGTTATGCCGCGGCTTTTGATGGCGCGTCGGGCTACGTGGATATTCCAGAAGGCCCATTCAACCTCACCAATGCCATCACGGCGACGGCCTGGGTCCAGGTGCCAGCGACACCGCATTTTTCCGGAGTCGTTGGCCACGGCAACACTTCCTGGCGTTTGAGCGTGAACGCCAGCGGCGATCCGGGCGCGGCGGACGCGAACAATGGCGACGCGACAAGCGCCACTTCCATTGTGGGCGCCAATTGGCACATGCTCGCCTACACCTACACCGGAGTTCCCGGCGCGACGAACAACGGTTCGCTCTACGTGGATGGCATATTCAAGGCCCATGACACCGTCCTCCAGCCCGCGGGGAGCGGTTATGATGTTTGGATCGGCGGCTCGCCCGATTACGGAATGGCGAGATTATTGCCCGGCAGCATTGCCCAGGTGGCGATCTTCACCAATGCCCTTTCCGCCGCCCAGATGCTGGCGCTCTATGACGCCAGCTTGATCTCGCCCCCGATCTCCTTGAGTATCTTTCAATCCGGCGCCGGCAGCTTGACGCTCGCCTGGCCGCAAGGGACGCTCCTGCAAGCCACCAACCTGGCCGGCCCGTGGACCACAAACACGCTGGTTCCACCTTGCACGCTCGTGCCGACCAACGCCCGCATGTTCTTCAAGGTGCTGGGGAACTAGCGGGTTTAGCCCGAACTCCGAAGTTGGCCTTGGCGAAACTGACGCAAGGTGATGTAGCGCAGACATTCCTGTCTGCGGGTTCACGGGACTTCCCAGTCCCGTGTTCCCGGCTTCGGAACTGCCCCGATGGCTATCGGGGCAGAACCCGCAGGCTGGAAAGCCTGCGCTACCCATGCAGCATGATTCGATTCCGGTTTCCGGGTTTAAATGCCCTCGTGATTATCATCGACTCATGATAGTTTAACCCTAGTGAAAACTCTCGCCAACAAGATGCTCCAAACTGCAAGGTCAAAACGCTGGTTGGCAGTGACATGGTTGTGTGCCGTCTTAACGCTGTCCGTCCATGCCGGCGCATTATCGGTCGGGGATGCCGTGCCGGCGTTTTCGGCCAAAGATCAATTCGGTAAAGAATTCAAGTTTGCGGCTGGTCTGCATTTTCTGCTCCTCGGCTTTGACATGGGCGCGAGCAAAGCGGCCAACCTCAAGCTGGCTGATTTGGGCCCGGGCTGGCTCGAGAAACAGGGAGCCGCTTACCTGGCCGATATTCACACCATGCCAGCCATAGCGCGCGTCTTCGCCCTGCCGAAAATGCGAAAATATCCGCATCGAATCATTCTGGGCGACGATGAACATCTGCTCGCCCCCTTCCCTCGCCAGCCGGATAGAATCACGGTGCTGGTGCTGGCGGCTGACGGCAAAATCAAGGAAATCCGTTATTGGAATCCGGCGAATGAAGCGCTGGCAACACGTTTAAATTGATGAGTCGTTTTGCCATTTGCTTTGCCGTGTTCCAACCAAAGAATTCAGTCCTCATTCTCGCGCGTAAGAAGGAGGGCCATCGTTCCAAGAGGATTCGCGAAAATGGATAACGCCGGCAGTGCGCCGGCGTCTGCAGAGCGGCTTCAGCACCGCTGTTGGGTGGAGGGAAGCTGGTATTTATTCCAAGCCGTGCCGCGTCTGAAAGCGGCGGCACGCGTCATTATTTTCAGGGAGAGCCCTCCGCGACCCCAATCCCCTCCCGGGTGAGAAAAAGGGAATAAGCCCAGTATCTGGGTGCGGATTTATCCAGATTTGCCAAGAACGGAAACTCGGATATATTAAGAATATGAAAATGAAATATCTGTTGCCATTGGCCGGCCTGCTGCTGGTGGGATGCGTCACGCATCCTTACACGACCGCCGCGCCTCCGGCTGGCCCGACCCTGGCGGAAGTTCAAACCATGGTGCAGGGCCACGTGAGTGATTCGGTCATTATCAGCCAAATCCAGAATTCCAGCACCCGTTATCACTTGACGGCCGACCAGATCATCGCGCTCAAGACCGCCGGAGTCAGCGAGGGCGTCATCACCGCCCTGATCAACACTGCCAGCAAACCGCCAACCCAATCCACCACCGCGGTTCAAGGACCTTATGCGTATCCGTATCCATATTACGGTTATCCTTATCCTTACGCGTATGTCACCCCATGGCCCTGGTTCTGGTGGGGCTGGGGACCGCATTACCACTACTGGCGATAAACCCAAACGCTTCTCAGTGCGCCCGCACACAGCGGAAGCCGGTGGTGATATAGGGGCTGGCGGAGCCTGGCGCCGCCTCGCCCAATTCCTGATTGCGGTCCGCGCAACGCAAGGCGGATGCATAAAAACCCCAATAGCCGCCCCGGAGTGTCCGGGTGCCGCTGCTGCTGGAGGCCGGCCCGCGCGGATCCGTGCCGCCGGCATATGGCGCTCCATACCAATCCCAGCACCACTCCCGCACATTTCCCGCCATGTCATACAGGCCATAGCCATTCGGCGCAAAATAGCCCACGGGGCTGGTGTAAATGTACGGAGGACCTGGATATACGAAGATGGTATCGGAGCCATTCGGTCCCAAATCGTAGTTGGTAGCCGTGTTGCCGTAATAATTGGCCTGACTTTCGCTGATGGTATTGCCCAAGGGAAACCGCATGCCGCTCAATCCGCCCCGCGCGGCTTTCTCCCATTCCGCTTCCGTCGGCAGGCGGAACCCGGTGGCGGACCAATTGGCATAGACCGCGTTTGTCTGCCCGTTCGTGTAAACCTGCGTCAACCCGGCGTCGGTAAAGTAAACCGGCGCCAAGCCGGCCTGCTGCGAGCGGGCATTGCACCACTTCACGGTGTCATACCAGTTCACCGCATACACTGGCTCGTTCGCCCCCAAGCCAGTGCCGTTGGTTGAAATAACATAGCCCGCGCTGGTGGCCCAATTATAGACGGACTGCCACAGGCTGTAGCTCACCAGATTCGTGTCCATGTAAAACGCCGACACCGTTATGCTGACAGGAGTGGCATCAGCCTCGCCATCCAATGTGTCCCCCAATGTGAACGATCCCGCAGGAATAATGGCCATTCCG
>Ga0302320_10001566_pt1 | contig 54857 bp, 49 predicted proteins | sample Bog_T0_3_FD_202130 | JGI IMG/M metagenome (GOLD analysis project Ga0302320, IMG submission 202130) | Peat permafrost microbial communities from Stordalen Mire near Abisko, Sweden - Bog_T0_3 | ecosystem: Environmental > Terrestrial > Soil > Wetlands > Peat | place: Sweden: Abisko, Stordalen Mire...
GCAGGCGGTCAGGCGGCAGCGTGAAGTGGAAGACGCGCGCCATCTCGGTGGCGGTCTGGCCGTGCGCACCGGCGTAGGTCATGGCGAAAGCCGTGGAGATGCTTTCTGGCGAGAAGAAGAGATTGCCGGGTTGCGCGCTGAGTTGGCGATAGAGATCGACGGCGAAGGCATTGCTGCCTTTGACGGCCTCGGTCTGATCGGCAGCTGGGGCGGAGGGCGGTGCAGCAGCGAGAACTGTTTGGCCAACGAACGGCAGCAGGAGAAGAGTAAACAGAAGCTTCATGGGAGCATCCTCAATTGCGGTGCAACGAGCACACCGTTGAGCGTGGAACGCGGCGGGCAGTTTTTCTTGCAGCGAAAAATCGTGGCCTACCGATGCGGCGGACTGCGCGGCCCGCACGGGATTTCGCGGCGGGTTTGCGGTTAACCCATCAAGCCTTTATGTCCCAGCCAGCCACGTAGATAAGACGCTTGTCCGATGTGGTAAGTTTCGTGAATCGCAAGGAAGCTGACGATGCCGCTCACTTTGCCATCGGCGCTGGGAGGTCCGCTCGTGGCAGGTTGCGCCAGTGCTTCCTCCGTTACCGTATCGAGTGCGCCGGCCAGCTCGCGGGAGACCTCGCGCCACGCGTCGAGCAGCGCTTCGGACGAGGGATAGGCGGCGTCCTCCTCGCACTTGGCGCCGCGGGCGAACATGCCCAGCCAGGGCTGCGACCACTCCGTGCCTACCCTTCCGAGTAGCATCTTGCGCGTCCACACCACGTGACCCACGATCCACGCGATGTGATTGCATTTTCCGTCGGGGCGGCGGAGCCACTCTTCCGGCGACAGGCCGCTTACCATCTTGACGAGGAAGTCGGAGTTGAAGCGATAGTTTTCAGCAGCGGTTGCAATGACTGCGGGGACGGGCATGAGACCTCCGGGGATGGAATATGAGGTTAGGCGCGGCTCAACGGATGCGGTAGACGAAGGCGTCTTCCAGGAACTTGTCGCCAAACGTCTGACCGCCGAGGCGCATTCCATAGGTGTCCGCAGCTGATGAAAAGGTGCGACGTAAGGCCTGGATGAACGGCTTGTCCATCGGTCTCCAGAAGATCGACGGCGTTCTATTGACGGGTATACCGGCGTTCCGCAGTGTCGCATTGATTTCGGTGTAGGCGGAAAGCGAAGACGATTGGTCAAGGCGGTCGGATGCAATGACCAGTCTCCAATCATCGTATTCCGGGAGCTGAGCCCACAGAGCGACATTGGGAGTCTTGCCGGCTTTATCGAGCGCATCGATCACTTTTTGCCCGTTCTCGATATCGAAATTTACCAGCGTTGCATTATCCACGGCAGCAATCCTCCTTTCTTGTCTTCAATGGCCTTGAGAAGTATCTCAGCTTCCTGCAAGGTTCTCTTCTGGTATCGGCTCTCTTCGGACCAGTCCTTTACGATGGTCCAGTTGGCCTGCACGATCGGATCTGCTTGCAGGGTCGCATCCAGCTCGGTTTTAAGTTCAGCCACAACCAACAAATCCTGCAATTTGTGCGTATAGCTTCGTGTGGCCAGCGCTTTTTCCGGAAAGTCATGTTCCCGGGTCCGCTTGGCAATGCATGCCTTCAGCGCGCACTCGACTGCATACCCTGCAAGATAGTCTGCACCATCCGGAAATCCCGCAGCTAGCAAGGCGCTGGATTCTTGGATACGTGTTTCAGCAATTCCCTGCAAATCAATTCGGTTCATTAGCTTACTTGGCTGACAACTTTACATCCCGAGGTCTACGCGCGACTCATGTACGCGCCTTCGCTGGTGTCGACGCGAATCTTTTCGCCTTCGTTGATGAAAGAAGGAACCTGGACCACAAGGCCGGTCTCGGTCTTGGCGGGTTTGGTGACGCTCGACGCGGTCGCCGACTTCAATCCGGGCTCGGTTTCGATGACTTCGAGATCGACGGTTCCCGGCAGTTCGATGCCTACCGGCTGGCCATCGAAGTAGCTGACGTGAATTTGAAGATTCGGCGTGAGGTACTCGACCGTATCGCCGAGGGTTGCGCTCTTGAGCACGGTCTGCTCGAAGTCCTGCGGGTTCATGAAGTAGTAATCGTCGCCGTCGGCGTAGAGGAACTCCATGAGGATTTCGTCGACGATGACCTTCTCGATGGCGTCGGCGGAGCGGAAGCGGTGCTCGAACATGGCGCCGGATTTCAGGTTGCGCAGCTTGGCCTGAATGAAGGCGCGAAGGTTGCCGGGCGTGCGGTGCTCGACCTTGAAGACCGTGTGCAGCTGGTCGTTGTGTTTGATGATCATGCCCGGACGAAGTTGAGTGGCGGGAATCGCCATAAGGGTTGCAGCTCCTTGCTGGAATTGCGCGCAGCGCGCAATGATTTATGCCGTTTGGCCTGTATCTATTGTAGCCCAGCGGAGGATGCAGGGGACCGAGGGATCAAGGGACCGAGGGATCAAGGGATAAAGGACCGGAGGCATAACAGGCGCGATATAGAATAGCGATGAGCCAGCGGGAAACCGCGGGGAGAGAGCACGAGCGCATGAGCAAGCCAGTTTCTATCTGTGTGATCGGGTCCGGTTATGTGGGACTCGTTGCGGCTGCCTGTTTTGCCGAGATCGGCCACCGCGTGATCTGCGTGGACAACGATGAAGCCAAGGTGAAACATCTCCGCGATGGCGGTGTGCCGATTTTTGAGCAGCACCTGCCGGAGTTACTGGCCAAGCATCGCGGCCACGCGATCGTATTCACTTCGGATCTGGCCGACGCCGTGGAAAAGAGCGAGGCGGTGTTTATCGCCGTGGGCACGCCGCAGGGCGACAGCGGCGCCGCGGACTTGTCGTACGTGGAAGCGGTGGTGGCGGAGATTGCGCGCAGCATTACGAGCTACAAGGTGATTGTGGAGAAGAGCACGGTTCCGGTTTACACGAACGACTGGATCCGGCGCGTATTGCACCGGCATGGCATCGCGGCGGAAAGCTTCGACGTGGTTTCGAACCCGGAGTTTCTGCGCGAAGGCACGGCGGTGAAGGATTTTCTGCATCCCGACCGCATTGTGGTGGGGGCAAACAACGAGCGTTCCGCCGAGGTGCTGAAGCGCGTCTATGAGCCGCTGACCGACGGCAGTTATTACACTCAACCGGGCGCGCTCTCTGGAGTTTGTAGCGCTTCGCATCCGGCGAAACTGATTGTGACGTCGACGCAGAGCGCGGAGATTATCAAGCACGCGTCCAACGCGTTTCTGGCGATGAAGATCTCGTTCATCAACGCGGTTGCGAATCTGGCGGAAGCAGTGGATGCGGACATCGAAGATATTGCCGCGGGCATGGGACTCGACAGCCGGATCGGTCCCAGGTTTTTGCGCGCAGGCCTGGGATATGGAGGCTCCTGTTTCCCGAAGGACGTGGCGGCGTTTCACTGGGTGGCGCAGGAGCGAGGCGTCGATTTGCAACTGCTGGAAGAAGTGCGCAAGATCAACGAGATGCAGAGGAAGGTGTTCTTCAACAAGGTGCGCTCGGCATTGTGGACGCTGCGCGGCAAAAGGCTGGCAGCGCTGGGCCTGGCCTTCAAGGGTGAAACGGACGACATCCGCGAGTCACCGGCCGTCGGCATGATCGAAATGCTGCTCGAGGCCGGCGTCATTGTGACTGCCTACGATCCCGCGGCAATGGAACGCGCCAAGGAGTTGTTGCCGCCAGCGAAGAACATGCTCTATGCGAGCGACCTGTATGAAGCGGCGAAGGACGCAGATGCGGTGCTGATTCTGACCGACTGGAAAGAGTTTGCCACGATCGACCTGGCGCGGCTGAATCGGGCCATGCGTTTCCCGATCATGATCGACGGCAGAAACCTGTACAAGCCGCTCGAGATGCAATGCCAAGGATTCACCTATGTGAGCGTGGGGCGGCCGACGGCGTATCATGCGCAGGAAGGCAAGCCGCGCAAGGCGTAAATGCAGGCGCGAGTGTGAGTGTGAGTGTGGTGAGATTGCACTCACACTCATCACTGAGCACTGTTTTGGAGCACTGAACTTTGACTATGCATGTTCTCGTCACCGGCGCTGCCGGCTTCCTCGGCTCTCACCTTGCCGACCGCTTGTTGAAGGATGGACACACCGTTCTGGGCGTGGACAATCTGTCCACGGGGGATCTGGGGAACCTTGCTCATCTCGCCGGTCATCCGCGTTTCCGGTTCGAAGAGCGAGACATCTGCACCAGTTTCGATCCGGGGCGGGTGGATTACGTCTTCAATCTGGCTTCCCCGGCGAGCCCGCCAGAGTATCTGCGCCTGGGCATCCAGACACTGCGCGTCGGCTCTGTCGGCGTGGAGCTTATGCTGGAGATAGCCGCGCGGTACAACGCAGCCTTCCTTCATGCGTCCACGTCGGAGTGTTACGGCGACCCGCTCGAGCATCCGCAAAGCGAGAGCTATTGGGGCAATGTGAACCCGGTGGGCCCGCGCTCGGTGTATGACGAGGCCAAGCGTTTTGCCGAGGCGATGGTGATGGCCTACCACCGCTCCCGCGGGGTGAATACGCACCTGGTGCGCATCTTCAACACCTACGGCCCGCGCCTGCATCCCGGAGACGGCAGGGTGATTTCGAATTTCATGATGCAGGCGTTGCGTGGCGAGCCGCTGACGATTTACGGCGACGGCCAGCAGACGCGCAGCTTCTGCTATGTCGACGATTTGATCGATGGCATCATGCGCCTGGCGCACAGCGACGAACACCTGCCGGTGAACATCGGCAATCCCGTGGAGTTCACGATTCTGGAGTGCGCGCAAACCGTGCTGGAGATTACGGGATCGAAGAGCAAACTGTGCTTTGTCGATCTGCCAGTGGACGATCCGGCGCGCCGCCGCCCCGATATCACCAAGGCGCGCACGTTGCTGGGATGGGAGCCGCAGGTCCAGCTCAAGGACGGGCTGAGAAAATCGCTCGAGTTTTTCAGGAGCAAGGCGGCGCACGGCGCGGACGCGGGGCCGCGGAACTAACGCGGCGGTTGATAGGGCTCGGCACGCAACAGGCTCGAGAGGATATTGCGCTCATCGGGCGTGAATGTGTTCTGATAGCGCGCGGAGTTCAGCACAGTGTTGCGCTGATCGAGCGGCACGGAACGCAGATCCTGAAATGCGCGCTTCATCTGCATCTGGCGGCCCGGCGGGAGCGCCATAAAGCGGCTGCCGGCCTCGCGTACCTGCATCTGCCCCTGCGGCGACATGCGTTCCAGCATCTCGCTGCGCGCCAGGCGGCGCTCGCGCTCCGGGTCTGACATTTGATTCAACTGATGCAACTGCTGGACGAGCCGCTGCTGGTTCGCCAGAGGCAGCCGGTTGAAGCTGGGATCGCTGCGCAGCAACCGTTCCTGCTGATCGGCGGTGAGGCCGCGGTGCTGATTCATCCAGTCGCCGAGGTGTCCCGGAGGGGCAGAACCGGGATAGGCAGTGCCGGGGCGGCTAACGCTGGGATAGGTCGGGTGACCGAATGAAGGAACCTGCCCGCCAGGATTGGTGGTGTAGCCCGGAGCCGGACGCATGCCAGTGTTGGGCTGCCGATAAGACGGCTGCTGGTTCTGGTTTTGATATTGCGGCTGCTGATTTTGGTACTGGCGCGGTGGATTCTGATACTGGCGTGGCTGATTCTGGTTGCGCTGCGGTTGGTTCTGGTACTGCCGCGGAGGGCTTTGCTGCTGCACGGGGCGCGGCTGGCTCTGCGCGAAACCGGGACGCATGCCGGGGGCGGGACGAAACTCACTTCTACGTTGAGAATGCAGCGGGAGCGCGGGCAGACAGAGAAGCAGGGCCGCGGCGACGACGGACGCCGCCGGACGCATTGTTTTCGCGTTCCAGGCCCAGTTCACAAGTCTTTCTCCCGGCAAGTTGCCAAAACCCTAAAAGTTCAATTTTCGCCCTGGTTGGCAGAGAGAGTTTCCATCTGGTCCAACACTTGAGCGTTGCTATCGAGAATCTGCAGATCGTTCACGGTGGCAGCAAGCGGAGTAGGCTGCGTGGGCTGCATCCAGTCCGTAACGCCAAGATAGGCGCCGCCGCCCACGAGCAGCACGGCAGTCAAAGCCATCGCGGCCAGAGGACGCACGTGCAGACCCGGACCATACGCGATGCTGGCGCGGATGCGCGCGATGCCGCGGGCCAGCCAACCGGCCGGCGCAGCCTGGCGCTCTTGCCGCATCCTGGCGCCAAGCCGCGTGAGAAAGTAAGGGCTCGGTTCGGGAGCTTCCCATGTATCGAGCAACTGCATGGCGGCTTGCAGTTTCGCAAGCTCGGCCTGGCAGTCGCCGCACTCGGCAACATGCGCTTGAACCCTGGCAGGCACAGCATGCGGATCGAGCAGCAGATCGGCCAGTTGCTCGTCCACCATTTTGCAATTCGTGTTTGTCTGTTTCATAGCTTGCCACCCCACTCTCTGCCGGTTGGTTCCGGCTTTTTTACCCATTTGCATTAGACAAAGTCCTTCAACTTTTCCCGGAGCGTCTGGTAGGCGCGGAAGAGCAGCGACTTGGTTGCCGACTCGCTCAACTTGAGCACCTCACCGATCTGCCGGTAATCCATCCCCTGGTACTTGTGCATCAGCACGGCCATGCGTTGCCGCTCGGGCAGCGCCATCACATGCAGGCGAATCGCGGCCATGCGCTCATCGCGCAGCAGTCGCTCTTCCGCAGATGGCTCGCCGCTGGCCAGATCCGGAGACGTACCGGTCTCCTCGTCGGGCTGGTCAAGATACACCGTTTGCGCGGTCCGCTCGTGTTTGGTGTCGCGCGCGTAGTTTACCGCCAGGTTGGTGGCGATGCGGTAGAGCCAGGTGGTAAATCTGGCTTCGGCCCGATAACTCCCCCTGGCACGATAGACGCGTAAAAACACTTCCTGGGCTAGTTCCTCGGCAATGGCCTGGTTGTTCACCATCCGGAAGAGGAAATGAATCATCGGCCGGTGGTATTTCTGCGCCAGGTAGGTAAACCCGGCCTCGTCCCCCTCGGCCACGCGGAGCATAATGGCTGCGTCGCTTTTGGGGTCCAGTCCCTCCCGAACGCCCATGTTCGGGTCAGGAGCCGTGCCCGGCCGAAGGGCCGAACCGGCACCCAAGGCAGGACCGTTAAGGACCATGGTTGCCATATCTTCTGGAACCCCATCCGCGCCCGAAGGTTGCGGCCCGGAACCGGTTTCTTCCCCGGAATCTGGGTTTTTCGGGTCGTCGGCGCCGGGGCTCGGTACCGCGCTCCTGGAGAAGGCGAATATGTGGTTTATTCGGCCCGAAACCAGGGAGGACAATCCGGAAACTGCCAGGCCGGGAACGGGGCCGAGCGCGGCTTCCCTGGCAAAAGGCAGCTCACTTTGCTGTCGGATTGAACGCGCTTTCCTGAACATACCCGGTTTCCCGTCCAACTCCGGCTTCGGTAGAGGCAAGCCGCAACCCCAATGGGGCGCCGGACTTGGACGTAAAGCCCTGCTGGTGTTACTCTACCCTACGGGATGGCTTCTCGGGCGGCCCACCTGTGGCAGCGGTTTATGGCCAGCCTCAGGAATGGAAACGCCGGTAGGCCGCACCTCCAGGGGACGGGGAGTTTTCCGGGCCGGGACGGTGATCGCAACCCCTCCAAAGCCTGTTCTGGGCGCTTAACTCAGCGGTAGAGTGTCACCTTCACACGGTGGAAGTCGTAGGTTCGAATCCTACAGCGCCCACCACGATTGCATGAAGCAGTCGCTCGCGCGGGCATTGCTGGCGTTTATGTCATTCGCGGATTAATCATGGCGGGCTCCGGACTTCGGGACGCACCGGCTCTTGTCGGCCGCAAGGTTACACTGAATCCGATCGCATTCCAGCCATTCCAAGCGACCAGATCCGCCTCATTGACCAGCGAACAGGAATTACGCCAAAAGCTGCGCAAGATCGCAGCATTATTCGAGGGAGCGACGACCGCCGGCGAGCGCGATGCGGCCGCAGCGGCTCTAGATCGTATTCGTGTGGCCCTCAGCGCTGCTGAAAAAACGGAACGGACGGTCGAGATGAATTTCCGCCTGCCCGATCGCTGGAACCGCCGTCTTTTCCTGGCGCTTTGCCGCCGTTATGGACTCAAGCCCTACAGGTACCCGCGGCAGCGACACTCGACCGTCGTCCTGCGCGCTCCGGAGAGCTTCATACACAAAACCCTTTGGCCGGAGTATATCGAGATCGCCCGCGCGCTCGACGAGTATCTGAACGAAGCCACCGAGCGAATCATTCGCGACGAAGTGTTCGGCGATGCCGGCGAAGCCGAGGAGCGCGCGGAGCCGCCAGCAAAACCGTCGTCTGCAATCGGATTCTCGCTGGAAGAGGAGAGCTGATGAAAGCAGCTTTCATTTTTGGCTGTGTTGCTGTGGCTGCGCTTGGCGCGGTTGCGGGTTGCCATCGCGGGCAGTTGGCGGTGACAGATCACCCGCGCAGCTTCGCGGGAGTGACGAGCAAGGACGCGACTTTCTATTCGCCGGCCCTCGAGCGCAACATGCAGTACCGCGTGTATCTGCCCAGTGATTTGCCGGCGGGCACGCGATTGCCCGCGGTGTACCTGCTGCATGGGTGCGGCACGAGCTTTCGCGACTGGTCGAATTACTCGGACGTTGGCGCCTACGCGGCCAGGGGGCTGGTGCTGGTGATGGTCGATGGCGCCTGCTCGTATTACATGAATGCCGCCCTCGACGCCAAAGACAAGTACGAAGATTACTTTGTTCACGACTTGATTGCCGACGCTGAGTCGCGCTTTGCGATCCTGCCCGGCCGGGAGAATCGCGCCGTGGTGGGCGTTTCCATGGGCGGATTTGCGGCTGTGAAGCTGGCCCTCACGCGCCCCGATCTGTTTGCTTTTGCAGGCGCGATCAGTCCTGCCATCGATGTGCCCAGCCGCAGCTTCAGCATGAGAAGGTGGTCGCAGAGCTTGCGCTTTCGAAACATCTTCGGCCCCGCGGGAAGCGATACACGCGTTCACAGCGACCCGTTTGTCCTGGTCAAAACGGCCGATCCTGACAAGACGCCGTATCTCTACATCACGGCGGGAGATCAGGAAGCGCTTCTGGATCCGATTCGCCGCTTCGTCACGCTTCTCAAGCAGCGCAACTACGCCTACGAGTTTGACAGCAAGCCGGGCGGCCACGACTGGACCGAATGGGACACGCAGATTCCCGGATGCTATGAAAGCCTGCTCGCTCACAGAGCGAATGGGATTCACTCAACGCTGCGGTAGGTTGGATTGCCACGGGTCATTGCTGCAAGACCACCTGGTCGCCTTCTTTCAGGCCGGAAGTGATTTCGGTGACTGATCCGTTGGAGAGGCCGACGGTGACGGGAACTTTGCGGAAGCCTTCCTTCTGATGTTTGTCGGGAACCTGGACCGAAGCGTTCTTCTGGTTGTCGTAGAGCACGGCGTTTTCCGGGATGGTGAGGACGCCCTTGTGCTCATCGAGGAGAATCTCGGCGTTGGCGGTCATGTTGGCCTTGAGCTCGCCGCCGGGGTTGTTGATGGAGACGCGGACCTCGAAGGTGGTGACATTATCTTTTTGCACGCCCATCGGGGCGATCTTGGTCACCTTGCCGTTAAAGAAGCGATCGCGGAAGCTTTCCACTTTGATGCGCGCGGGCTGGCCCATGTAGACGTGGGCGATATCGGCCTCGTCCACCTTGCCCTGCACATAAACTTCCGAGGTATCGCCCTCGGTCATGACCAGCGTGGCGGTTGAGCCAAGAACCAGGATGGAGCTGACGGCATCGCCCATTTCCACGTCGCGCGAGAGGATGACGCCGTCCATGGGCGCGACGATCGTGGTGTAGCCGAGCTGCTCTTCGAGTTGCTTGAGGCTGGCCTGGCTCTGCATCACTTGCGCGCGCGCCTGCTTCAGCTTGGCGGTGTCCACGCCGACCTGCGCTTGAGAGGAGTTGCGCCGGGTGAGTGCCGCGAGATAATCGCGATTCGCGTCGTCGAGCGCCTGGTGGCTGACGATGCCTTCCTTGTTCATTTCGATATTGCGGTCGAGCGTGGCCTTGTACATGGGCAGGTCGGGAGCGGCGGCGTTCACCTTGTCCTGCTCGATGTTGGCCTGGTAGGTGGTGACGTTCGCTTCCGCGCTGGCGAGCTGCGCGCGTTGCGCGTCGACCTGTGCCTGGATTTCCTGCTGATCGAGCTGCGCCAACTGCTGGCCTTTGCTTACGCGGTCGTTGATGTCGACGTAGAGCTTTTGCACGATGCCGGAGGCTTTGGATTTGACTTCGACCTTGACGATGGGTTGAATTTGGCCGGTGGCGACCACGGAGCGGGCCACGTCGCCGCGCGTGACTTTGGCGATCTTGTTGGGGTCGATGGGGTCGCCTTTGGCGAGATGGATGAGCGCGACCACCGCTACGATGAGAAGGATGGCGAGTATGCTACCAAGAATGATCCAAAGCTTTTTGCTTTTACGCGATGCGGCCATGCGGGCCTCCCAGGATTTCGATGAGAAAGCCGATCTTTATCCCCACGAGCGAGAATCGCTCGCACAGGGACCTGCGGCTCTCCCGGCGGATGCTAATGGAAGTAGAAGCAATCAAAGGTTCAGACGGTGCGCTGGCACCGTTGTAAACCAACAAGCTTCAATACGCAAATGGCGGGGAGTTGGTTCCGGGTTTCTGTTATGGGATGAGGCACAGTCTGCTGGAACCGCGAGGGCAGTTGCGGCGTATTATCTTCGCGGGGACTGTAGTAGGAAATCCGGATCGTCAAAGACTTATGACCAGTTTCTACGACACGCTCGGGCAGGTATTCCGCGCCATCATGGCGAATAAGCTGCGGAGCTTTCTCACTATGTTCGGGATCGCCTGGGGCGTGGGATCGCTGCTGGTGTTGGTGGGCCTGGGCGAAGGGTTCCGGAGCGGGCAGCGCAAGCAGCTGGCCACGTTCGGCAACGACCTGGTGATGATGTGGAACGGAACCATCCCCGCGCTGCCCAATCAGCACACAGACATGCGGCCTTATCAGCTCACCCTGGGCGATGAGGCTGCCCTGCGCCAGTTGACCGAGCTGCGGGCGGTGACAGGCTACTTGAATCGCAACGATCTCTACCAGGTGAGCGGCTACGCCAATACCTCAGGGCAGGTGCTGGGCGTGGAGCCAAATTACTCTGAGGTTCGCTTTCTGCCTCTCGCCGAAGGACGCTTTATCGACGCAACCGATCTGATCGAGCGGCGGCGCGTGGTGGTTCTGGGGTCGAAGAATTCTCTGCTCCTGTTTCTCGGCCACCCCATATTGGGCGAAACGATCACCATCAACGACATCGCCTTTACTGTGATTGGCCGCGCCGCGCCGGTAAGCCACGGCAACAACGACAGCGAAAATCAGAAGATCTATATCCCGCAGAGCACGATGCTGGAGTTGTTCGCCATGAAGGGCGACAATGTGGCGCAAGACGCACTGAGTTCCATTCAATATCAGCCCGCGAAGGTAGGCGACGTAACCGCTGCCGTGGCGGCGGTGCATCGCGTGATTGCCGAGCGTCATGGATTCGATCCATCGCTCACGGATGCTTTTGAGGAGTGGAACACCATCCATTCCCAGCAGATGATCGCCGCCATCTTTAACGGCATGGATATTTTTCTCGGCAGCGTGGGGCTCGTGACACTGGGCCTGGGCGCGGTGGGCATCATTAACATCATGCTGGTTTCAGTTACGGAACGAACGCATGAGATCGGCGTGCGGAAGGCGGTGGGAGCCACGAAGGGCAGCATCCTGGCGCAGTTTTTCTGGGAAGGATTGCTGCTCACCGGGATCAGCGGCCTTATTGGCGTGGCGCTTTCCGGGGCGTTCATGGGTCTGCTGCAAGTGACGCTCACGGGCAAGATGCCCGGCTGGGATCCGCCGCGCCTGGTGCCATGGTCCGCCGCGCTGGCCGTTGGGTCGTTGGCCATTTGCGGCATCGTGGCTGGACTCTATCCTGCGAGCAAGGCCGCGGCTCTCGATCCGATCGAAGCGCTGCGCAAGGAGTGATAAAGGCAGGGACCAGGGACTGAGGGACTCGCGGCAAACTGACGGATTACTGAGAAGGGGAGTTCCGGGAATGCTGAAAGACATACTCGCGCAGGCCTGGGAGGCGATGCTCCACAACTGGCGCCGCACCGCCATCACCATGGTGGGCATGGCGTGGGGCATTGCTACGGTGGTCGTGCTGCTGGGCTATGGCGCCGGATTCAGCAAAGCCATCGAGGCAATTTTTGCGCAGTGGGGCACAGAAACCATCGGCTTCTTTCCCGGACGCACCAGCCAGCAGGCGGGCGGCGACAAGGCGGGCGTCAAAGTGCAGTTCACACTTGACGACGTGGACCGCGTCGCCGACAGTGTCCCCGGCGTTCTCCACATTTCGCCGAGCGAATGGATCAATGCGACCGTCCAGAACGACCTGCACACCTATACATGGGAAGTCGACGGCGTGCTTCCTGCGTTCCAGGACATTCTCAAACTCGATACCGATGCCGGTCGTTTCTTCAGCGGCGAAGAAGAGGCGCAGCGCGCCCACGTCTGCATCATCGGATCCGAGGCCAAGACGAAACTTTTCTCCGGCGAGTGGGCGGTGGGCGAAAACATTCGGCTGAACGGCGTGATATTCACCGTGATCGGCGTGCTCAAACCGAAGATGCAGGAGGGCGACGATAACAACAATCGCGTCATTTATATCCCCTTCAGTACCTTTAGCGATCTTAAAGACACGCATTATCTCGACGGCATCTGGTTCAATTATCGCGGCGACAACATGCAGATCGAGAAGTCTCTGCGCGCCACCATGGCTGCGGCGCATCACTTTCGGCCCGCCGATCACAACGCCATCTTTGTGGCCAACCTCATGACGCAATTGTCGCAGTTCCGCATCCTGTCGATCGCATTGCAGGTGCTGCTCTCGATGGTGGGCGCGCTTACACTGGGCATCGCCGGCATTGGCCTGATGAACATCATGCTGGTGGCCGTGCAACAGCGCACGCGTGAAATCGGCATCGAGAAAGCGCTGGGAGCGCGCCGAAGCCAGATTCTCGTGCAGTTCCTGGCAGAAGCGCTCACCATCACCGGCGTGGGCGGAGTGTGCGGCATCGCGCTTGCGTTCCTCATCTCCGTCGCGGTCGGACGCATTCCGTTCTACAGTGAAATCGCGCAAAATGCGTCGGACGCCGACATCCGTCTCATCATTACTCCCGCCACGATCGCTATCGCCTCAGGAATTCTCATCGTCACTGGGCTTGTGAGCGGCATGATTCCCGCGGTCCGCGCCGCGAATCTCGATCCCATCGAAGCTCTGCGCTACGAATAGAGGGCCGGGGTTGCTTCGATCGACGTTCGACTCGGCGGTCGAGTTCGTTGCCGGTTTCGACGGCAGGAGGCAGTGCGGTTGCATCAGATTCTCCCGATCGCGAATTTATGGATTGCAACGTGATTTCCCCCGCATTGGCATCCAAGGCCAGTGACTGATTGGTCGAGAGACTGCGATATATTCATGGTTAGGTCTTTCAATCCTCCTGTCAGCACTGCGTTGCAACGCGAAACTGAGAACGCACAGGACTGTAATGTATCCAGGCTTGATCATTTGGGCAATCTCAACACTCGGGAGTTGCGAACTCTCGGAATAAAGCGCCGAGTGCTGTCTGCGATGCTGCGGAACAACTAAGGATCACGTTGATGAGCGGTTATCTCGCAAGCCTGGAAGCCGAATCGATCGAAATTATTCGTGAGTCGATCGCCCTTTCAGAGAAGCCGGTGATGCTGTACTCCATCGGCAAAGATTCCACCGTGATGCTGCACCTGGCGCGCAAGGCGTTTTGGCCGGCGACGCCGCCGTTCCCCATTCTCCATATCGATACCACCTGGAAATTTCGCGAGATGATTCAGTTCCGCGAGCATGTCGCCGCCGAAACGGGCATCAAGCTTATCGTCCACACCAATCAAAAAGGCGTCGCGGATGGGGTGACTCCATTCACCTACGATTCAGAACGCTACACGACCATCATGAAAACCGAAGCGTTGAAACAAGCTCTCGATATGGGCGGCTACGACATTATTTTGGGCGGAGCCAGACGGGACGAGGAGAAGTCGCGGGCCAAGGAGAGAATTTTTTCATTTCGCTCCGCCGGTCACAGGTGGGACCCTAAGTTGCAACGGCCCGAATTGTGGAACCTCTACAACGCCCGCATTCACCCCGGCGAAACGATTCGTGTCTTTCCGCTTTCCAATTGGACCGAGCCCGATGTATGGCAGTACATCGAGCAGGAAAACATTCCCGTCGTGCCGCTTTACTTCGCTGCGCCACGGCCGGTGGTCAAGCGTTCCGGGCAATGGATCATGGTCGACGATGAGCGATTTCCCCTGAATCCAGGAGAAGTCCCCGAGATGCGCATGGTCCGGTTCAGGACTCTTGGCTGTTATCCGTTGAGCGCCGCCACGGAGAGCACGGCCAACACCATTGCCGACATCGTTCACGAAACGCGCGTAGCTCGAACATCAGAGCGCCAGGGCCGACTGATTGATTTCGACCAGACTGCGTCCATGGAGAAGAAGAAGCAAGAGGGGTACTTCTGATGAGAGACACTCTGCGATTCATTACCTGCGGCAGTGTCGACGACGGCAAGTCCACGCTGATTGGGAGGCTTCTTGTAGAATCCCGGCAGGTTTTTGACGATCATCTCGTGGCGTTGGAGAGGGATTCGAGCCGCTATGGAACGCAAGGCGACATGATCGACCTGGCGCTGCTGGTCGACGGGCTTCAGGCGGAGCGGGAGCAGAGTATTACCATCGACGTTGCTTACCGCTTTTTTTCCACCCCGGCAAGAAGGTTCATCGTGGCAGATACTCCAGGCCACGAGCAATACACCCGCAACATGGCGACCGGCGCCTCTACCTGTGAGCTTGCGGTCCTCGTGGTGAATGCGCTCAACGGACTGCAGACGCAAACCCACCGCCATGCCAGAATCGTGGCGCTGCTGGGCATTCGACATTTGGTCCTGGCCGTCAACAAGATGGACTTGGTTTCGTATAGCGAGGAGGCATTCTCTGAGATCGTTCGGGAATTTCAGCCTCTGCTGCGCGAGCTTTCTTTCGACTCCTTCCAAGCCATTCCGCTCTCCGCCCTCTACGGCGAAAACATCACGGAGCAAAGCTCTTCGATGCCGTGGTACAACGGCCCTACATTTCTGGGGCATCTGGAGACCATCGACACCACGCGCCGCGACGCACATCTTCCGTTCCGGATGGCGGTGCAATGGGTGAATCGACCGAATCAGGATTTTCGAGGCTATTGTGGCCGCATAGCGACTGGCGAAGTGAAAGTCGGCGACCGCGTACGGATCGTGCCCGGCGGAACAGAAACGAGTGTCCGCTCCATTGTTGTGTGGCAGCAAGAACGGCCATCGGCCACGGCCGGAGAATCGATTACACTTTGTCTCGATGACGAGGTCGACATCTCGCGAGGAACGGTGATCGCATCCGCATCCGAACCGATTGAGCAAAGCGACCAATTCGAGGCCAAGCTTCTGTGTCTTTCAGAGGAGTTACTCGTACCGGGGCGCACCTACTTGCTTAACATGCATGCCTGCCAAGTGGGGGCGAGCATTACGGCCATCAAGTACCTGATCGACGTAAAACTGGGCTCGCATCTGGCTGCCAAATCTCTCGGGCTGAACGATATCGCCGTTGTGAATATTTATACCGACCGCCCGGTGCCATTTGAGACCTACGAGCGAAGCAGAGGTCTCGGCAGCTTCATCCTGGTTGACAGGCTAAGCAATCAAACCGTGGGCGCCGGAATGATTGACTTCTCTCTGCGCCGGGCGGCCAATATCCATTGGCAGGCACTCGATATCGATAAGAATGCCCGCGCCAAGCAGAAATTTCAGAGGCCGATGTGCCTGTGGCTGACGGGGCTATCCGGATCGGGCAAGTCCACGATTGCGAACCTTCTAGAAAAGCGGTTATTTGTGGAGGGAAGGCACACTTATGTGCTCGACGGCGACAATGTGCGTCACGGTTTGAACAAGGATCTTGGATTTACCGAAGCGGATCGAGTAGAGAATATTCGCCGGGTCACGGAGGTGGCAAAGCTGCTGGTTGACGCGGGGCTTGTCGTCATCGTGTCGTTCATCAGTCCGTATCGTGCGGAAAGAGAGCGCGCTCGGTTGTCATTCGCCCCCGGGGAGTTTATTGAGGTTTTCGTTGATGCCCCGCTTGAGGAATGCGAGCGGCGCGACTCCAAGGGCTTGTACGCGAAAGCAAGAAGCGGGATTTTGCAGAATTTCACCGGCATCGACAGCGAATATGAGGCGCCAGAGTCGCCTGAGATTCACCTCAACACAGTTACCACCAGCCCGGAGAAGTGCATCGATCGCATCTTGCAGGCGATGGCAAGAAATACCCAGGTTACGGATACGTATACCTTATGAGTTCCGTGCCTGACTTGAATTCATACGGCTATCTCGCCGAGTTACTGCCGCACGTAACTGCACTGGCCCGTAAGGCAGGCGACGCGATCATGGCGATCTATGATGGAGAGCCTCCGTCCGTTGGCTATAAACTGGACAGGACGCCCCTAACTCAAGCTGATATAGCTTCCCATAACATCGTCCTGGAGGGTCTCGCCGAGTTATCTCCGGATTGGCCGGTTTTGTCGGAAGAGTCCGCGGAAATTCCATTTGACCAGCGAAGCGCCTGGCGGCGTTTCTGGATGGTTGATCCCCTGGACGGCACGAAGGAGTTTCTCAGTCGAAATGGCGAGTTTACCGTCAACATCGCATTGATTGAAGGCAACGCGTCAGTTCTTGGCGTTGTGCATGCTCCCGCAAATGACAAAATGTACTTTGCGGCCAGAGGAGTGGGCGCATTCAAGGTGGATCGTCAGGTCACATCACAGATAACAGCCGTGAGTCGCGAAAGCAACACGACGCGAATCATGGTGAGCCGATCGCACGAAGAAAGCCTGGACCGATTCACGAGGGGCCTTTCGCAATGTGAATTCATTGCGATGGGCAGCTCCCTGAAGTTCTGTCTCGTGGCGGAGGGCGCCGCGCATCTCTATCCGCGCACCGGGCCCACGATGGAGTGGGACACGGCCGCGGCTCATTGCATTCTGGAAGTCGCTGGAGGTTCGGTTACTGACATGGAAGGTATGCCTCTGACCTATAACAAACCCAGCTTACTGAACCCCGGTTTTCTCGCTTCAGGATCTTCTGCGAAGAGGGGAACGTCAACCCTAGAATCAAAGGCAGTGGATAACTAGAGCATGCATGACTCGGACTATTAAGTGATGGTTCAGTATTAGAAGATAAGCTGCTTATATTGGAGCGTTGCAAGCGCGCCGAAACAGGAGCGATGGAACTGAGGGTTCTGGATGCGGTATGTTATTGGATTTGTCATCGCACTCTTCATCGCGCTCACCGGCGTGGGCGCAGGCACGATTACCGTGCCCATCCTGGTGTTGTTTCTCCAGGTCCCGGCTCCTGTCGCGATTGGCATAGGCCTCATGTTTTCCGCAGCGATCAAAGTGATCCTGGTACCGTCACAAATTCTCCGCCGCAACGTGGTTTGGCGAACGCTGGGATTTATGCTTCTCGGCGGAGCGCCGGGAGTTCTCGTCGGCTCGCTGCTTTTGAAACATTTGGTCTCTGCGGAGTCCGCGAATTTGCTGAATGCACTGCTCGGCGTAATTCTCGTGGGTACGGCAAGCTCGCAAATGGTCCTCACCCTCCGACCCATGAAGCAAAGACCAGAAACGCGCGATCGCGGCCCTCTCCTCTCATGGTTGATGTTTGGAGTGGGCGCCGAGGTCGGCTTCTCCTCTGCCGGAGCGGGCGCCCTGGGCAGCGCCGCGCTTCTCAGCTTCACTCCTTTGCTGCCGGCTCAGGTTGTGGGCACAGACATCGTCTTCGGCTTCATCGTTTCGCTCATAGGCAGCGGGGCGCATTGGTTCACGCACGCCTCCGATCCTCAACTGCTGAGGCAACTCATTGTTGGCGGCGTTGTTGGAGCCATCGCAGGAACGCTCCTGGGCGCCCGCATACCGCGCCGTCTGATGCGCATCGCGCTCTGGGTCTGGCTACTGATATTGGGATGTGAGCTTATGTTCAGGGGCTTTCAGGCTTGGGCCGGTACGCGCTAAGAGTCTGCGGTCGCGAGATGGGGAGTGCTCACGACATTGATGGCGTCAAACGCAGCGCTTGACGTTACATTGCACAGTCATTAGCCCTTCCCGGAATGGCCTTTAAATAGTCGTCTATCTATGTTGATTCTTATTAACATTCTCAAAAGCGTTAGAGTCGTCTTCTCTTTCGACGTGCTCATGTATAACCCTTCACACTTTGACGAGCCATGAAGCGCGGCGCTGATCGCGGTAGTCTGGGGGCATGTCGGAGGTGCGCAATGGAATCTCGAAGGATTCCGCAGCGCCAATCTCTTTCAATATCATTTCGATCCCGCTCTTGCTCGGAGCCTCGACAATCCCGGAGCGGACCGCGCTCCGAACGCTGCCTGGTTCCTCCCAGCGCAACTGAACAACTGAGTCAGGCGATGGGTACACCTCGGTGTCGAGCAGAATGTAGTCTCGGGACATCAACTTGCTTAGCCGCAGCGCCTCGACAGGCCGAGGCAGATGGTAGAGGATGCCGAGACTCAGAACCACATCGAACGTTCCGCCGAGAAGCTGGGGGCTCATGTCCCAGAAGTCGAGAACCTTGAATTCTACGTTGCTCGCTCCAACGATGCGCTTTATCAAATTCGCCTGCTCGATAAGCTCGGGTCGCGCGTCAAAGCCAACGACCTGCGCGCCAAGAAGCGCGCACTGCATGGACCAGAAGCCTGAGTTGCAAGCTATGTCCAGTACCCGTTTCCCTTGAAGCGAACCCTTTTGAGATTCGACGACATAAGGCATGAAATGGTGGAAACGTTGCAAGGCCCTTCTCGAATCAAATACCAGCGGATCGCCTTCTTTCGGCTGACCCTCCTTATAACAGAGAGAGAAAGAAGGCCCTCCCTCAAACTCATAGGCGTAATGCCAATTCTGATATTTTGCGAATTCTTCACGAATTTGCTGCTCCGACTGGCCATTCTTATCGCGCGGAAGGGGCCAGATCGGATTCACGGTAACTGACGGAAGTCGCGTCTTCTGTGACTCTTGCCCGTGCGGCGAAACTCTGTGAATTTCGTAACCTAGGCGGCGGAGGGTGTTCTTGAATTGTTGCTTCAAAATCTGAATCTCCCTTCTCAGTCCCGTTTCTTGCCAAATTATACGCATCCCCAGAGGTGTTGAGGACCGAACCTGCGTTCCCGGATACACCGAATATCTTGCAAAGCGGATTTCGAGGCATTCGGCGTTTGGATTGGCCGGTTTATGGCCTGCTCTCAAGCTCATTTCAGGAATGCTAGAATGCAAACGATGAAGTCAGAACAGCAGGGGAACCCCATGAAAAACTGGCTGCGCGAAAAAGCGCGCATAACGAAAGAAGCTGCGACGTCCCTGATCTCCCTCATGCCGCCTTGGCTCTATTTGCAGATGAGGTGGTGGGCATATTGCCAGTTCCATTCAAAGGAAACGATTCAGGCCGCACAGGCGCAAAGGACAATTACGACGAGCGAAGGGTGGTCGCTGAAACCTTTTGACGATACGAAGGCGATATTCGTGCATATTCCGAAGTGTGCTGGAGATTCGGTGAGCAGAACGCTTTTTGGCAATTTGTCGGGTGGCCACACGCCGTTTGACCAGTATCTGAACATTTTCGAGCCGAAATGTATCGCCAGTTATTTCAAGTTCGCGATAGTAAGAAATCCGTGGGATCGACTGGTATCTGATTATCACTATTTGAAGAATGGAGGCTATCGCGGAAACGACGGACATCGGAATTGGTTTAATGCTGAGCTCGGGGGTTTCAAAGACTTCGACGAGTTCGTTCGAGGCTGGCTCAACAAAGAGAATATCTGGAAATTGGATCATCTTCGGCCTCAGTATCACTATCTTCTTGAAAGAAGGGGAAAGGTTGATCTTGACTTTATAGGATTCTTCGAGAACTTACAGGAGGATTTTCGGCACATCAGGGAACGTCTCGGCATTGATTGTGAGCTTCAACATGCGAATAAGAGCGAGCATAAAGATTACAAAAGCTACTATAGCGAAGACACGAAGAGAATTGTGGCCGAAGTCTACGACAGCGACATCAAGTTACTGGGATATAACTTCGATAATTCGAGCGTGCCCGCGCAGCTTGCCAGGCGGTCGGCCGGCAGAGTGTTAGACCTGACGGCTCCCGGGCTCCATCAAGGCAGCGTCCCAGACTTTTGATGGCCGGCGTTGGCTTCTCCATTTTCTACGAATGAAGACCTAAGAGCGCAGATCGCCGCAGAATGACCATGTATTGAGGCGGCTAAGACGCAGCTTCAATCAAAGTCAATTGCGGCGATCGGGTTCGCTGACGGCTTCGACGGGAACAGGCTGCGCAACTGCGAGAGCTTTGATTCCCCGGAGATCCATTTTGCCGGTGCCGAGCAGCGGGATGGCATTGACGTGAATGAATTGGCTGGGCTTCGGTTTCCATAAGGCGGGCAGATCGCACTGGGCGAACTTTTCGAGAACCGGCGCGAGTTTGGCCTCGGGGAGCGTGTAGATCACAACGATGCGCTCGCCTTTCTTTTCGTCGGGAATGGCTGTGACCGCGAAGACCTGCTCGGTGGCGTCGGCCAGCTCCTGCAACTTCTCTTCAATGCGAATGTGCGGCACCATCTCGCCGCCGATTTTGCTGAAGCGCGAGAGGCGGTCGGTGATGGTGAGGAAGCCATCTTCCTCCATGGTCGCGATGTCGCCCGTGGTGTACCAGCCATCGTGCAGAACTTCCGCAGTCTTCTCGGGCTTGCCGAGGTAGCCGCGCATCACGTTGGGGCCTTTCACCAGCAGCATGCCCGCGGTTCCCGGCGCGACGGGCCGGCCAGTGTCTATGTCCACGATCCTGACACAGACGCCGGGCAGCGGATGGCCGATTTTGCCGCGCCGCGCCGCGACCTGGCGGAATCCCGGAGCGCGAAAATCCTTGCCATTGACCGAAACGATGGGAGAGCACTCCGTGCAGCCGTAGCCCTCGAGCGGGCGAATACCAAAGTAGTCCTCGAAGGCGAGGGAGACACGTTCCTGCAGTTTCTCCGCGCCGACCAACACGTATTGGAGTGAGCCGAAGCTCTCTGGCGTGCAACGGCGCATGTAACTTTGCATGAACGTGGGCGTGGCGACGAGGAGGGTGATCCTGTACTTCTCGATCAGGGAGCCGACGATCTGCGCGTCGAGCGGATTGACGTGGAAGACGACGCCGACGCCTTGCACCGCAGGCAGCCAGAGCCCGGCGGTGAATCCGAAGGAGTGGAAGAAAGGCAGGATGCCGAGAATCTTGTCGCGGCCGTCGAGCATAAAAACCTGGGTGACCTGGCTGATGTTCGACGCGATGTTGAAATGCGTGAGCATGACGCCCTTGGGATCGCCGGTGCTGCCGCTGGAGAAGATGACCGTGGCGAGTTGATCCATTTGCGCGGCGCGGCCTTTTCCGATTGCGAACTCCGCCTGAGGCTTGACGCGATTGGCGCCGAGCGCGCGTTTGAGCAGGCCGACGGGCATGAGACACGCCAGCGCCAGCGCGCAGAGCTTCTCGGTCAAACGTGGCGCGGCGAGGGCCTCTTCGAGCAGCAGGGTTCGTCCCGGCATGGTCATGTTGGGGAATCGCTCGAGGAACGCTTTCGAGGTGATGACCACGTCGATGCCGCATTGTTGAGCGCTGCTCGCGATGATTTCGTTGGAGGCGGTGTAGTTGAGGTTGACGGGCACGCGGCCCATGAGCATAAGCGCATAGTTGGCGAGTGCGCCGCCGACGGAAGGAGGCAGCAAAAGGCCGACCATGGGCTGCTCGCCGACCTGGCTCCGCAGCCTGCGCGCAACATAGACAGTCTTGCTGAGCGCCGAGGCGAAGGAGACGCGCGGCGTTTTGCCGTCGGCCATGAAAAACTGCCGCGGATGCAGGCGCGCGGTGTGCACAAATGCGCGGTCGAGCGTCTTCATGCGCGGCTTGCGTGCTTCAAAGGCTACGGCCTGCAACTCCTGCACCGCCGCGCGCACTGCAATAGCTGTTGAAGTGGGCGGCATGGGTTTTCCGAAGCTGACCGTGACGTGGTAGGGAATGTGGTGCGGCATTTTCCACAGAAAGCGTCCGCGCTCGAAGCTGAAGATGCTGCCCCACACGCCATCGAGGTTCACGGGAACGATGGGGACCTCGACGTCCCGCATGATGCGCTCGAGGCCGCGGCGGAAGGGAAGCATCTGGCCGGTGCGCGTGATCTGGCCCTCGGCGAAGATGCAGACGATCTCGTTGTTGCGCAGCGCGTCGGAGGCAACGCGCAGCGAGTGCAGCATCTCGCGCGGACGCAGCTCGCTCGAAATGGGGATGGCCTTCACCATTTTGGCGAGAGGTTTAACGTATGGGTGGTCGTAGATGCCCTGGAATACCAGGAAGCGAATGGGCCGATCGGTGGCTGCGACCAGCAGCGCCACATCGACGAACGACATGTGATTACAGACCAGCAGCGCGCCGGTTTTCTCCGGGAAGTTGTCGCGGCCGATTACGCGCACGCGATACACGGTACGGGTGATGAAAAAGAGAACCAGGCGGCCGAACCACTCGGGAAGCAGATAGAGAACGTAGGCCGTGCTGAATGCCGTGATGCAGGAGGCAGCGACGATGACGCCGCGCGGCTCCAGGTGGATGTAGGCGGTGAAGACGAAGTAGACGACGGACGACAGCGCGATGCCTACGAACGACAGCAGGTTGGCGGCGGCGATGATGCCGCCCTTGTCTTCTTCCGGCGGCTTGTGCTGGATGAGTGCGTTCACCGGCACGGCGAAGAATCCCGCCCAGAAGCCCAACATGCCGAGGAGCAATGCCGACCCCATCATGCCGTGCGGCGTAATGCCGAGCGCAAAGCCGGTCACCGTCATGCCGATCGAGCCGAGCGGAATGAGCCCGTACTCGATCTTGTTATCGCTGACCCATCCGGCGGCCATGCTGCCGATGCCGATGCCCACGGCGAGCATGGCGTTCAGGTAGCCGGTTTTGGTCTGGCCGACGTGCAGCACGTCGGGTCCGTAGATGACGATGGTGGAGAAGAGCAGAGAACCGAGAAACCAGAAGTAGGCGTTACCCAGCACGGCGAGAAACAGCGCCGGGTCCTTGCGCATTTTGCCGATCTGCACCCAGAGATCGCCGACAATATTCAGGCGGAAGGGTTTTTCCGGCGAGGCGGCGGGCACGTTGTCGACGCCAAGGCTGGTGACGAAGCCGACGGCCGAAAGGCCCAGGAGCACGTAGCCCGCAACCACTTCATGACCGTTGAAGTGCTCGCCCATCCACGCGCCGGCCACGGTTCCGGCGATGATGGCCAGAAACGTATACAGCTCGATGACGCCGTTACCCCAGGACAGTTTTTTCTCAGGCAACAGTTCCGGCAGAAGACCATACTTCGACGGGCCGAACAGCGCGGCCTGACTGGCGACCAGCGTGAGCGCGACCAGTGAGAGAGCAAGCGTGTGCGACGCGAGGCCGGCCGTGGCGAGGAGCATCGATCCGAACTCCATCACCTTGGTCCAGATCGTGACTTGTCGCTTGCTGAAGCGATCGGCCAGCCAGCCGCCAGGCATGCTGAAGATGAGAAACGGCACCGAGAACAGGAACGTGACGACAGAGACAAAGGTCTCGCGCTGCGTCTGCGCCATGTTCATCCCGATGACGATGGAGAGGAGCAGATTGCGCAGGATGTTGTCGCTGAAGGCGCCCTGAAATTGCGTGGCAATCAGCGCCCAGAAGCCGCTGTTGCGGCGCGGTCGTGCGAGGGCGGAGGAGCCGGCCGGACGAAAGCCATCGGGATCACTCGAAACAGTGTTCATCGGCCTTGACCTCCTCGGAGTAGCAGCAATGATTCGAGAAGAATCAATCCGCCAACCGAAAAGGCCCTTTCAACCTGTGTTTGAAGTGTGCAGGAAAATTGCCAGCCAGCCCAGAATTTGCTCAATTCTACCGGAACGGTGTAGGCAAATTGGAGAAAAACAGAAACGGGCGCAGCGATTTTCCGGCAGCGCGCTGGCAGCCGCCAATCCGTCAGTGATCTGCTGACCACTGACAGATGCGGATGAAGCGAAGAGGAACTACGCCTTTAGATAATTCACAAGGTTGGTGTAGCTGATCTTCAGGCTCTCGAGTGGCGGGCGCTCCGTCACGTCCTGCTCCACATACATGTTGGGAACTTTGAACTGCTCAGCGAGGCGCAGAATGTGAGGCCAGTCGAGCGTGCCCATGCCCACCTCGGCAAAGTGCTGGGAGCCTGGCCCGGTATCTGTCGAGGTCGGTGCGTTGGGCTTGCGGTCTTTGAGGTGGAGCGATTGCATGCGCGCGCCATATTTCTTGAACAACTCCACCGGATCGCGACCCGCCTGCGTGACCCAGTAGCAGTCCATCTGCCACTGCACCAACTTGGGGTCGGTAGCCTGCATCAGAATGTCAAAACCGGTGACGCCATCGAATACCTTGAACTCCGTGTCGTGATCATGGAAGCCGAACCGGAGGCCCATCTTCTGGGCTTGCTCGCCCCACGCGTTGTATTGATCGGAGGCGCGCTTGAAGCCATCGGCGGAGTTGCCCACCGACTCCGGGACCGACGAACAGACCGCGCACTCCGCGCCCAGTTCCTTGGCGTAATCGAGGCGGGCTCCAAAATCGTTGTAGCCGAAGTGCGCGCTGGGAACGATGAGGCCGGCGTCAAGAATGGCCTGGCGAAGGTCCTTCGCGGGCATCTTGTATTCGGCGACGTAAGTTTCCACGGTGCGATAGCCGATTTTGCGAATGGCGGCGAGCGTGCCGGGGAAGTCCTTGTCGACCAGGCTGCGCACCGTGTAAAGCTGCACGCCCAGGGGGCGCTCCACCTTCTTGCCGAAGGCACGCGGGGCTACAGCGAACGCGGCGACGCCGGCGCTGGCGCTCGCGACAAACTCTCGTCTGGTTGGCATGGTGGATTCTCCTCTGGGCCAATGAAAGAACAAAGCCAGCGTACACGACGGCCTTGTCGGCCACTTTCCAAGCAAGAACTCGAGGGTCCGTGTACAACGAATTTAAGGGCAGGAGAAATCTATTATGATTGATTGCTGGTGTCAAGAGCAGCTCTTTACTTTCGATATCAGCTTTCGGCCTCTTTGGTGCAGGATGTGGATGAAGTTGGCAGGATGAAGCAAAAAGCAGACGGCTGAGAGCGGAAAGCAGGTCTCGAGCCATGCGCCGAATGTGAGATAATTCGGATTGACAATCGTTTGTAATCGATAATACGATTCTCCTTCAACGTAAGGGGTAGAAATCCGGTCGTCTGGCGTTTGGAATTGAAGGGTTTGCCTTAAAAAGGCTCCGCCACACTCGTCCGACGCACCCCTACGGGGAATAAATCGTCCGCGGGAGGAATCATGCCGCAGAATCTGCTGGAACAACTTCGTAAGCACAGCATCATCGTCGTTGACACAGGCGACATCGAGGCCATGGAGCGGTTCAAGCCCCGGGATGCTACCACCAACCCCTCGCACATTACCAACGCGGCAAAGATGCCGAAGTACCTGCCCATCCTGGACGGGGAGTTGATGAACGCGCGCAAGGAACTGGGCGCCGGGGCGAGCGATCAGGCGGTCGCCAATCTGGCCTTTCGCCGGCTGGGCATTGCCTGGGGCAAGAATATTCTGGCAGTCGTTCCCGGCCGCGTATCGACCGAGGTGGACGCGCGCCTCTCTTACGACCCCGACGCGAGCATTCAGCAGGCGCGCAGCATTATTGCGCAGTATGAAGCGGAAGGAATTTCGCGCGAGCGGATCCTGGTGAAGATTGCCGCGACCTGGGAAGGCACGCAGGCTGCACAGGTGCTGGAAAAAGAAGGTATCCACTGCAACCTGACGCTGATCTTCGGAACGTTTCAGGCCGTTGCCGCGGCTGAGGCTGGAGCCACGCTGGTTTCGCCGTTCTGCGGCCGCGTTCTCGACTGGTACAAGAAGGAATTCGGGCGAGACTACTTCGGCGCGGAAGATCCGGGCGTGATTCACGTGACCGCGGTCTACAACTACTTCAAAAAGTTTGGATACAAGACGGAAGTGATGGGCGCGAGCTTTTGGAATGTTGGACAGGTCCGGGAGCTGGCCGGCAGCGATCTGCTCACCATTGCGCCGAAAGTTCTGGCGGAGTTGGAAGCTACCGAGGGCGAGCTGCCGCCAAAGCTCAATGCCGAAGCGGCAAAGGCAATGCCGATCGAGAAGATCGTTGTGGACAGCAAGGAGACCTTCGAGCGCCTGCTTGCCGCCGACCGCATGGCGACGGACAAGCTGAAGGAAGGCATTGAAGGCTTTTCTGCCGCGCTTGTTGAACTGGAGACGCTGCTCGTCAAGCGGCTTGCAGAACTGGAATCCCGCGCAGTGGCAACCGCATAATTACGGCGTGCCGGCCACGTACGATGCGCGCGAATGCGTTTTGGTGAGACGTCTTGCCCGCGGATGAGGAGAGAAGGGCCCGAATGGGTGTTGGCAATCTGATGATCGTGCAGGGCGGCGGACCCACGGCGGTCTTCAACGCCAGCTTGTCCAGCGCGATTTCAGAGGGAGTCAATCACCCAATGTTAGGCCGCGTGTATGGCGCACGCTACGGCATGCAGGGGCTGGTGAAGGGCGACATTGTCGAGCTCGGACAGTTGACGGACAACGACCTCGAATTTCTGCGCTGCAGTCCGGGCGCGGCGCTGGGTTCTTCGCGCTACAAGCCCACTGAAGACGACTGCGGCCGGATGGTCGAGAACCTGCGCCGGCTCGAAATTCGATTCATGATTTTCATGGGCGGCAACGGCACCATGCGCGGCGCATCGCTGGTGGGAAGGCTCTGCCGCGATGCCGGATTTCATGTGCAGGTGATCGGCGTGCCCAAGACCGTGGACAACGATATTGCCATGACCGACCGGTGCCCAGGCTTTGCCAGTGCCGCTCGGTATATGGCGCAGACCACGCGCGACTTGGGCATGGATATTCGCTCGTTGCCGCAGCCGGTAACGATTCTTGAAGTCATCGGGCGCAGCATTGGCTGGCTGGCGGCAGCGACGGCGCTGGCGAAGGATAGAGACGCCGATGCCCCGCACCTGATCTTTCTGCCGGAGAGACCGTTCCATGCGGAGAGGTTTTTGGCAGACCTCGATCAGATTGTGAGCAAGCATGGCTGGGCCATTGTGGTCGCAACGGAAGGAATCCGCAATCCAGATGGAAGCCTGGTGTACGAGCTCAAGGATCCCACGCACCTTGATCCGCTGGCGCGGCCCATGACGGGCGGCGTGGGACAGTTCATGGCAAACCTCGTCGGTGAAAAACTGAAAATTCGCTGTCGCACAGAGAAGCCGGGGCTGATCGCGCGGGCCGCGAGGGCGCATGTTTCCGCGCAGGACCAGAAGGACGCCGAACTCGTTGGCCGCGCCGGAGTGCGCGCGCTCGCCGCCGGCGAGACCGAGAAGATGGTTTCGCTGCTGCCACTCGGAAATGACAGCGAATACGAGCTGGTTCCATTGAGCAAAGTCGCCGATGCCGAGCGGCCGCTTCCGTCGGAGTGGATTTTGGACGCGGCGATTCCGGTCGGTGACAAGTTTTTTAACTACCTGAAACCATTGGTGGGCGAGCTGACGCCGTATTTCGTTCGCTATACGAATTGATGCGTTACGTGGAAGGGATGAGCATGCAAAAGTCAATGACAGGCGCCGCGCAAAAGCCGCTGGGCGTAATGATTCTGGGGCGCAAACGCCCCGGCTTCGATCAGGAGTGGAACCAAATCATTTGCGGCCGCGCGTTGGCCGCGCTCAAGGATCTTGGATTTACGACCGTCGGAGCAGAAACGCCGGTGATTGACGATGCCACGATCACCGTGGCTCTGGATAGAATTCGCGAGGCCGGTTGTCAGGCACTGGTGATGCTGCACCCCTCGATGGGAAATGGGCAACTGGCGCTGACAGTGGCGCAGCAGTGGCCCGACCCGGTGGTTCTGTGGGCCACGCCGGAGCGGCCGGGCGATGGCAAGGTGAGCTCATGCTCGCTGGTGGGGCAGCATCTGTGGGGATCGACCTTGCGGCAGGCGGGCCATGCGTTTGAGCTGGTGTATGGCGACCCGGACGATAAGACTTTGCGCGCGGAGATGGTGCGGGCCGTTGCTATTGCGCGCACGGTTGCGGTGTTGCGCGGCGCAAAGGTGGGCGTGATCGGAACCCACGCTCCCGGATTCATCGATCTTGCCGCCGATCCGTTTCTGATTCAGAGAACCCTGGGCACGCAGATGCATCCGCTGAGCCTGCCGCAGTTTATTGAGCGAGTGCACGCGATTCCGGATGACGCCGCGCGCCAGGATATGGAGCGCGTGCTCGACCTGAAACTGCCGATGCGCGATGTGACGAAGGACGATCTGCCTCTGAGCTCGCGTTGCTATCTGGCGATGCGCGAACTGATGGCAGAGGAGAGCCTGAGCGCGCTCACCATTCAATGCTGGCCTGAGTTGCCGAACATGATCGGGCAATGGCCGTATCTCGCGGTCTCGCGGCTGGGCACCGAAGGCTGCGCGGTTTCAATTGAAGGCGATGTCGATGGCGCCATCGGCGGCCTGATGAATAGCGAGCTGGGAAAAGGACCGGGATTTTTGACCGACTGGCTGGAACACGACCGGAGCACAGTCTTTTTCTGGCATCCCGGCATGGCCCCGATGAATATGTGCAATGCGGTGGGCACGGAAGGCGGCCCGACACTGGCCAAGCACTTCAACATCGTGAAGCCGATGGTTGTGGATGGGCAGATTCGCACCAACGAGGATGTGACGATTACGCGCTTGTGGCGCTGCGATAGCCGCTACCACATGACAGCATTCGAGGGCCGCACCGTGGCGCCGCGGCGCAAAGTGACCGGCAACATGGTGCTGGTGGAACTTGCAGAGACGGAGATAGCGCGTGGCGGCGATGTGCTGGCGCGATTCGACCGGCTTGTGCATGCGGGCATGCCGCATCACGTGAGCTTGTCGTTTGGCCGTCAGGCAGAATCGTTGCGCAGGCTGGCGCGAGCGCTTGGCGTGGAGTGGTGGAGCTAGGGAGACGAAACGGATGAGCGGCGAGCAGCAAGAATCGTACAAAGTGTATCTCGGCGGAAAGTGGATTGAGACCGGCGAGAAGATCCATGTCACCGATCCGGCGACAGGCGAGAAGTTTGCCAGCGTATCGGCGCTCGATCGGGCCGAGGTGCATGCGGCTTTCGATGCCGCGCAGGCGGCTTTTCCGGCGTGGCGTGGACTGACCGCCAAAGAGCGCGGCGCATTTCTCCATCGCGTGGCGGACGAGGTGCACAAGCGCGCGGAGGAGATTGCGCGCCTGATCACGCTCGAAAACGGCAAGCCGTTGGCGCAGAGCAAAGGCGAGATGGCGATGACCGAAGACCATCTGCGCTGGTTCGCCGAGGAGGGTCGCCGGGCTTACGGGCGCGTGATTCCACACCAGGCGCCAGGCAAGCGCAACATGGTGGTCAAGACGCCGATCGGCGTTGTGGGCGCGATTGCACCGTGGAATTTTCCGCTGGTGCTGGGTATTCGCAAGGCCGCACCGGCGCTGGCTGCGGGTTGCCCGGTGGTGCTCAAGCCGTCATCGCAGACGCCGCTGTCTTCCATCGCTTTTGCGGAGTGTGTTGAGGCGGCCGGCATTCCCGGCGGCGTGTTTCAGCTTGTGATCGGCAGCGCGCGGATGATTGCCGAAGAGTTTCTGACGAATCCCATCTGCCGCAAGATTACTTTTACGGGTTCGACTGAGGTGGGCCGGGAGTTGATCAAAGGGGCGGCACAAGCGATCAAACCGCTCTCGCTTGAGCTCGGCGGACTGGCTCCGCTTCTCGTCTTCGACGATTGCAACCTGGACCAAGCCGTGCAGGAGACACTCGTCGCCAAGTTCCGCAACACGGGGCAGTCGTGCATAGCGGCAAATCGCATTTACGTGCAGCGCTCGATTCACGATGAATTCGTGAAGCGTTTTGTTGCCGGAGTGCAAAAGCTGAAGACCGGTCCCGGACTTGAGCCGGGCGTCGACATCGGTCCGCTCATTAATCAGCAGGCGCTGGATGCGGCGTTGGCGCAGATTGAAGACGCGACGAAACGCGGCGGCAACGTGCTTTGCGGCGGCAAGCGCATGGGGGCGACTGGATATTTTCTGGAGCCGACGGTGATTGACGGAGTGAGCGGTGCGTCGCTGTGCATGTGCGAAGAGACATTCGCTCCGATGGCTCCCATCTCGACATTTGAAACGGAAGACGAAGCCATCGAATTGGCGAACGGCAGCGAATACGGGCTGAGTGCCTACGCCATGACGCGCGACATCGCGCGCATTTTCCGGTTGGCTGAGCGCATCGAGGCGGGAACGCTGGGTATCAACGATGGCGCGCCGACAACAAGCAACGCCCCCTTCGGCGGTGTGAAGCAAAGTGGATGGGGGCGCGAATTAGGCAGCGAAGGTTTGGAAGCATTCCTCGAGACGAAACACGTCTCTTTTGGCGGAATGTGACATTGAAACGGAAGGATGTATGAAGGAGCAAATACGATGATTCAGTTTCTCGTTCACGATACAGCGGACACGGTTGGCGTGGCCGTCGTGGATATTGCGGCCGGAGCAGAGTTGACCGGCCGGGATCTCTCAACCAATAAGCCACTGACGGCAAAGGCGGCGCAGGATATTCCTCTGGGCCACAAACTGGCGCTCAAGGATCTTGCCGTGGGCGATACGGTGATCAAGTATGGCTGCGAAATCGGAAAGATTGTGCAGCCGGTGAAGGCAGGGCAACACGTGCACGTGCAGAACTTGAAGACGAAGAGGTGGGCATAATGAAGGACCAGACAATTCATGCATATCGGCGTGAAAACGGGCGCGTGGGCATTCGCAATCACGTGATTATCCTGGCCGTGGACGACATTTCGAATGCGGCGACAGAGGCCGTGGCCAACAACATCAAGGGAACGCTGGGTCTGCCCCATGCATACGGACGCCTGCAATTCGGCGAAGATCTCGATCTTTTCTTCCGCACCATGATCGGCACCGGCGCGAATCCCAACGTGGCCGCTGCTGTCGTGATCGGCATTGAGCCGGGCTGGACGCAGAAGATTGTGGACGGCATTGCGAAGACCGGCAAGCCTGTGGCTGGGTTTTCGATCGAAGGCCAGGGCGATATCGCATGCATTGCGCAGGCTTCAAGGAAGGCGAAGGAGTTTGTGCAGTGGGCGACGGAGCTGCAGCGCACGGAGTGCAAGTTCAGCGAGCTCTACATCAGCGTGAAATGCGGCGAGAGCGACACTACTACCGGGCTTGCAAGCTGCCCTGCGGTCGGCAACGTGATTGACAAGCACTGCGCCGGCGGCGGCATGGCCTCCTTCGGCGAGACCACGGAGCTGACCGGCGCTGAGCATATTGTGGCCTCCAAGGCCGCGACTGACACGGTGCGCGCGCAGTTCCAGGCGATGTTTGACGACTACCAGAAGCTTGTCTTCGGCCAGAAGACCGACGACCTCTCCGAATCGCAGCCGACGAAGGGCAACATAGCCGGCGGGTTGACGACTATCGAAGAGAAGGCGCTGGGTAACGTGGAGAAGCTTGGCAAGAAGACGAAGTTTGTCGGCTGCCTGAAACCCGCGGAGATGCCCACGGACAAGGGCCTGTGGTTTATGGATACCTCGAGCGCCGCGGCGGAAGCTGTGACGTTGTGGGCGGCTTCGGGCGCGGTGGTGCACCTGTTCCCCACGGGACAGGGCAACGTGATCGGCAATCCCATTGAGCCGGTGATCAAGCTCTCGGGAAATCCGAAGACCGTGAAGTTGATGGCCGATCATATCGACCTCGACGTATCGCCGATTCTGCAGGGCGAGATGACGCTCGACCAGGCAGGCGATGCGCTGATCGAGATGATCGTGCGCACGGCGAATGGGCGGAACACAGCGGCAGAGGCACTGGGCCATCGCGAGTTTGTGATGACCAAGCTCTATCGCAGCGCGTAGCTTCACTGCTCTACTACCATGTGCTCCGGGTTCTGTTCGCGGAACTCGGAGCGCAGTTGATTCTTTGGTGATGCCTTTATGAATCGTTATTCCAAAGAAGTACTCGTTGACGTCGTGACGCAACTGGCGGCCGGAATGGGTGTGCCAGCTGGGGATGCGGCGCTCTTTGCGGAGGTGCTGGTAGATGCCGATTTGAACGGCGTCTCCACCCACGGCGTCTCGCGTCTGAATATTTATCTCAAGCGCATTGAGCGGGGGCTCATCGATCCCAAAGCGGCGCTCACGATCGAACGGCAAGCGGGAAGTGTGCTGGTGCTGGACGCCGGAAACGGGCTGGGCCAGGTGCAGGCGCGCAAGGCGCTCGACCTGCTCATGCCGAGGGCGCGGCAGAATGGCGTGGCCACCGCGACCATCCGCAACTCGCAGCACTTTGGCGCGCTCTCGTGGTATTGCAACTACGCCGCGAGCCAGGAAATGGTTTTGCTGGCCATGACCAATTGCGAGCCGGCCATGTCACCCGAGGGCGGATACGAGGCATTCTTCGGCACCAATCCCATTGCCGCATCGTTTCCGACCGGCAAGGGATTTCCCATCAAGATCGATCTCGCGACTTCAGGAGTTGCGCGCGGCAACATCATCGCCGCCCAAAAGAAAGGCCAGGCAATTCCGCTCGGATGGGCGCTCGATCCCGAGGGGAATCCGACGACGGATGCGTCGCAGGCGCTGTTGGGAACGGTGCTCACCATGGCCGGACACAAGGGATATGCGCTGGCCTTGATGGTGGAACTCTTCAGCGGCGTGCTTTCGGGTTCGGCAATCGGGCCTGACATTGGCTCGATGTACAAGAACCTCGATCGCAAACAAGATGTGGGCCATTTCTTCTGTCTCTTCGACGTGAAGGCGTTTCTTGATTACGGCGAGTATCTACGGCGCATCGACGAAACTGTCGATCTCATTAAGAACTCGAAAAAACGTCCGGGCGTGGAAGAGATTCTGGTTCCCGGCGAGCGTTCCGCGCGGAAGGCCACCATCAACAACGCCGAGGGCATTGCCGTTTCACCCGAGACGATTGCGGAGATCGAGCAGTGGTGCTCCCGCTTGAATGTTGCATTCAACTGTCACGAGGTAGTTGGCCAGCCATGAACGATATCATCATTTCCGAAAACATTCAGGGCGCTGCTGTCGATGCTTTGGGAGCGCGGTTTCACGTTGCTTTCCTGCCGGATTTGTGGAAGGATCCGGCGCTGCTCGCAGAAAAAGTGAAGAATTGCCGCGCGCTGATTGTGCGCAACCAGACACCGGTGACGGCTTCGCTGATGGATGCGGCGCAGGAACTGCTGGTGATCGGCAGGGCCGGCGTGGGGCTCGACAACGTCGATTACAAGCACGCCGAGAAATCGGGCATTGTTATTTCCTTTACTCCCGACCAGAATGCCATCAGCGTGGCCGAGATTGCTATCGGGATGATGCTGTCGCTGGCGCGATTTATTCCTGCGGCCGACGCGGATACGAAGAAAGGCAACTGGAATCGACAGCGCTTTGTGGGCACGGAGCTTTACGGCAAGACGCTGGGCATCGTCGGCGCGGGGAAGATCGGCTACCTGACAGCACGGCGCGCGATGGCGTTCGGCATGAAGGTTCTGGCCTACGATCCGTTTTTGAGCCGGGACAACATCTTGCTGAGCGAAGTGCAAGCCGAGCTGGTGGATCTGGACGAACTGCTGGCGCGCGCGGACGTGGTCTCGTGCCATTTGCCCGCCACAGCGCAGACCGTGGGCATATTCAATCGCGAGCGGTTCATGAGCATGAAGCCGGGCGCGTTCTTCATCAACACCTCGCGTGGCAAGGTGGTTGTGGAAGATGATTTAGTGGTCGCGTTGAAGGCCGGTGTCGTGGGAGGGGCGGCGCTCGATGTGCGTGGCAAAGAGCCTCCCCAGGTGGGCGATCTCGAGACCATGCCGAACGTCATCCTGCTGCCGCATATCGCAGCGTTTACGCGCGAGGCGCAGGACCGGGTAACAGCGGCAATCTGCGAGGACGTGGCGAGGGTGCTGGATGGGAAGCCGGCGGTGAATGCGGTGAAGCGGGCAACACCGATGCCACGCGTTACTTCTTAAGTTGGATCGGTTTCTGGCCGTCAGGCTTGGGAACGAAGATGTCCTGCCAGTCGAGGCCGCATTCTTTGACCATTTGAATCGGATATTCGAGGCGGCCCAGTTCGGCCTCAGCATTATTAGTGCCGAAGGAAAATTTGCAGCCGGCAGCTTTGGCCATCTTCAAGAACGCGGGGCTGGGAATCTTGCGGCGATTGTTGATTTCAATTGCCACATCGTTGCGCAGGGCGGCGTCGATCACGCGCTGCATTCGCGAGGGCGTCCATAGGGCGTCATAGTCTGCGGAGATCTGATCGGGCACGTAGGTCGCGTTGGCGTAGATGTCGATGGGCTCGCGCATCACGCCTTCAATGCGCTTGACCAGCATTTCCATGAACGCCTGCTTGTCGGTAATGACGCCGATCTCCTCGGGAATCCAGATCCTCATGCGCTTGCCGTTGTCATCGCTAAACGTCATCGCGTCTGTGAATATGTAATCGAAGCGCGCCACGGATTGGGGCGAGACGAGAGTGCGCCATTCGCGGCCCTCCGCCTGCATGGCCACGAAGCAAGGCTGGCCCTTCATGCTTTCGAGATAGTCGTGAATGCTTGCGTCGTCGTGCACCGGGAAGCTGAGGCCGCAGTTGATGGCAATGCCGTAGCCGATGCCCACACGCCGCGAATTGGCCAGGGCCTGATCGACCGAGAGGCCGCCTTTAAGGTGCGCGTGGTAATCGACGACTGGAATATTGGCCGCGCCGAGGCGGATGATGTCGCGATAGACTTCGTCGATTTTCAGACGCTCGCTGGAGGGCTGCGGTGCGTCGTCGGGTAGTGGGCGGACACGGAGATTGCGAAAGAACGCCGCGCTTTGCGGATTGCGAGCTTCGATCGCGAAAGTGCCGTGGCCGATGCGGCAATCGAAGTCGGTGTTAGCGGAAAAAGGCTCTTCCGGCTCGATGTAGTCAACGACGAGCAAATCGTTGATGCGGACCTGCACCTGCTTCTGGCGAACGACAATGTTCAGCGCGAACCGCTCGTTGTCACGGACGAATTGTTTCCATATATGTCGCACACCGAGGAGCGAGCCGGTTTTTCGGCGTTGGATGAAGCCATTCGGACCACGAGAATCATTGGCCAGCAACACCTGGAAACCCGGAGAGGGCGTGGTTAAGGGCTGAGCTTTCGTGTGGAAGCAGATGGCGGACTCGGCGCCCGGTTGCAACGTGACTTCTGCGCTAAATTCGAAATTCTTGAAGCCTGTTTGACCCGATGAGCCGATAAAGAACAGGCGCGCATTCCCGCCGCGCACGGCAATCTGGCTATCTATCGCCTTGAATGCGTCCGCTCGACCTGAGGGCTTCCATCCGCGCAGAGATGTGCCGTCAAAGAGCGAGATCCAATCACCGGATTCAACGGGAAGGGAATGAACGGCCGCAGGTGCAGCCAAAAGCAGCGCCAGAGCATCGCGCCGCGTGAGAGTGAGCATAGAATCCTTTCGCGCGAGGACTACGCCGCGGCATTTGCGGGCTGATCGAGTTGACGATACTTGCGGCCGACGGCGAAGAGCGCGAAGGTGCCGGCAAGCGGCATGAGCGCCACCAGAAAAAAGACCGGCGTGTAGGAAATTCGGTCGACCAGAACGCCAGTGAGCAGCGGGAACAATAATCCGCCCAGGCCTCCGGCCATGCCCATGAGGCCAGCAGCGCGGCCTACCTGGTGTTCCGGAAAGAGATCGGTGACGGATGCGAACATATGCGCGGAGAGAAAGTTGTCGGCGGCAATAGTAATAGAGAGCATGATCATTACGGGACCGATTCCGCGGAGATAGGGCACGGCGAAACTGAGGAGACAAATGAGCGCGCTGCCAAACATCAGTAGTCGCCGCGTATTGCGCACGGAGAATCCGCGGCGCATCATCGCGCCGGCCGCCCATCCGCCGGCGATGCCGCCTACGTCTCCCATCAGAAACGGAATCCACGCGACAAATCCGATTTGCACCATGGTCAAGTGCCGCGCGTTATAGAGATAACTGGGCGTCCAGTACCAGTAAAACTGCATGACGGGCCCGATGAAGAAGCGGCAGAGCATGACGGCCCATGCGGACGAATTGCCGAGAAGCTCACGCACGGAAACCGCCGGCTGGCCGGCTGGCGCCGAGCTTTTCGGTTCTTTGCCGTATATGAACCACCAGGTTGGGATCCAAAGGAACCCGGCAATCGACGGCACCATGAACGCGACCTTGAAGCCGTAGTGCTCGAGGAGATAAACGATGGCCGGAACAGCGAGCGTTGCGCCGATGACACTGCCGCCATTGAAGATTCCGATGGCCAGAGTGCGATCTTTCTTTTCGAAGAGGCGCGTGACCGTTTTGACTCCGCCGGAGTAGGCGGCGCACTCGCCGGTGCCTTTCCAGAATTGCGCGAGGCCAAGCGAAAGGCCGGAGCCTGCAAGCGCAAACGAGCCCGTGGCCGTCGACCACCAGCAGATGGCAGCGGTGAGGCCGAGGCGCGCACCCAGGCGATCCATGAGATAGCCCATGGGGAACTCGCCGGTCATCATCCCAAAGCCGAGCGCGGAGACGATTCTTCCATACGCTGCATTGGTGAGATGAAATGCCGAGCGCAGCACAGGCGCCATGACGGAGAGCGCCTGGCGGGCGATGAACATGATGACGGTGAGAAAAAACAGGAAGCAGAGAATGAGCCAGGCACGTCCACTGCTTTGACGCTCGAGTGCTTGCCCGCTTTCGGTACGGACGATCTCTTCAGCGTGCGGCAAACTTCCTCCAAGCCCTGAAGGGTACTGTGCGGTGAGGTCTCACCCTTGCATGCTGCGGGCTTCATGCCAAGGATACGCGGACTTGAGCACTTTGTTGATCTTTTTGACGTTTTCGAGCCCGGTGGTGTTCAGCCACGCTTCGAGGGCGGAAGCGCCGCCTTTGACGTAGACGGGAACACCGTCCTGCCAAGTCGCGCGACCGGCCAACACACCGTGAAACTTTGCGCCGCTTTCAACGGCCAGCTCCAGCGTTTCAAGAAACACCTGGCTGCTGACTCCAGCCGAAAGGAAAATGATCGGCTTGTCGGTGAGCGCCGCTTCAGCACGGATGAACCCCATTGCCTCCGCGCGTGTATGGAGCTTTTGACCTTTGAAGGCCCGCGTTCCTTCGACGTGCGCCATCTGCATGGGGACTTCAATTTTGAGGACGTCTGCGCCGTAGCGATCCTTGGTGAACTCTTCCATGGATTTCAGAATGATCTCAGGCTTGCGGCGGGCGTATTCGAAGCTGTTTTCGCCTTCGCCGTGGACGTCGTAGGGCAGGAATTCGAGGAAGAAGGGAATGTCGACGGCCCGGCACTCGGCTCCGATACGCTCCACCCACGCGCGCTTACGATCGTTGACCCATTCTTTTTCGAAAGGCGTGTAGTAGACGAGGATTTTGACGGCGTTGGCACCGGCTTCCTTGATGCGCAGCGCCGACCACCCTTCAAACAGGGAAGGCAGCCGCTCCGGTTTGTCGGGACTGTATCCGGCGTGCTCGTAAGCGAGCAACAGGCCTTTGCCATTGATATGCTTTGTGGCCTCGAGGCCGTACTCGATATCGAGGAGAATGGACGCGGCCTCTTTGGTTAGAGTCTGCGCAACCAGAGTCTTGAACTCCGACACCATTTCATTAGGCGGCTCGCTGCCGCCCAGCTCCTTTTTCAGCATGTTTCTGAGCAGGCCACGTTGGTCCATGGCTAACGCGGCGATTACGCCCCGGCCATCGGAGACGGCTTTCAATCCAGCTACTTTACCAGGTGTCAATTTGATTGGCATGTACTTCTCCCACTTCGGAGATTCTTGGCACTCAGGACGCCCAGTAGGCTGGCGTAGCGGGAAAGCGCAAAGAACGCAGAATTTCGATCTGATCCGATGATTCGCAAGAACTATATCGGACTGGGTTTGGGGGTGTCAATCGATGATAACTGATAATCAATGATTTTAGGTCGGGATCGGGTAGAAACACTTGCACCTTACAGAGCGCGGAGGCGATCTCGAAGGCTGATCAAGCCCTCGAATCCAGGCGTCATTCCGTCCGCCAAAAACTTTATAATGCATTTTATTTCATATACTTACAAAAAATCTATTGAAATTGATTGACAAATGTTACGGTCTCTGCCTATACTTCGGCACGAATCAGAGACCGTAGTTTTTTTGCCCAAGATCAGACTGCAAAACTCCTCGAGTTGAAATCGACTCGGCGCTCTGCCTGCTTGATGCCGGCGCTACTCGATTCAGACTCGCAAACTCGAATTTTGCGGGGGGTCAATCGCATTGCTTATGAAGCAATCTGAGCAGAAAAACCGGCGGCGCTTGACAGGCCTCGACAGAGGCCCTAGATTAGCATTACCCGAGCGGCGGCACGATGAAGTTGCCAGCGAACGGGAGGATCTTTCGGAATTTGAAAGCAATGATTTCTATGTTCACTCCCGCAATGTGTATGTGCTGCAGCCTTTGCAGCGTCGTGCGGGCGTGTACCACGGGATAAGTTCAGAAGCGAATTCTGGATTCCGGCAACCCACCCGCCATGAGGCGCGGTGGGTTTTTGCATTTCCGGGAGATTGTGCGACTCCCGATGGGGTTGAGCAGTTTGTGATGGCGAATTGAACGGCGAGATGTCGGCGCTTTCCTGAACGAAGGAAGTGAATCATGGTAGGTCGAAAAGCGGCGGAATGCAAAACGCGCAGAGAGGTTCTTGAGGCGATGGGGATGCTTGCGGCTGGCGGAACGATCTCCTCGCTCGGATCGGCGCGCCTGTTCGCGCAGGCCGGTCACGTGCCGGCGGGGATCCGGTTCGGAGTGCAGTTGAATGCATTTCCAATCGATCCGAAACGGTTCGAGACCTTCGAAGCCACACTCGCGCAGGTCAAGCAGATCGGCTACCAGGGATTTGAGTCAGGCTTCCGCTTTCTCAGTGAGCAATTTGCCGCGCCAGAGAGGGCGCGCCACAGCATCGAGCAGACCGGCTTGACGTTTTTCGGCATTCATATCTTTTTCCCGGACAATCTCTACGACCAGGCAACACGCATTGCGGCTCCTTCGGTGTACGAGCCGGTCGCCCGCGGCGGTGCGGCGCTGGGCGCCAAGCATCTGATCCTGAGCGGCGCGCCGGCCCAGAATGCCGATCAACTGAAGGCCAAGATTGCAGCGTTGAATGCCGCCGGCAAGTTTGCGCTGTCCGCCGGCATCGCAGCCGCCTATCACAATCACTGGTGGGAGTTCGAGTCGAAGATCGGCGAGATCGAAGCTCTTTATACGCAGACCGATCCGGGGCTCGTGCATTTTGTGCTCGATGCCGGACATGCGTTTCACGGTGGCGCCGACGTTCCCGCATTCATTCGCGCGCATGCCAAGCGCATCATCGGCTTTCATCTGCGCGATTTCAAGAACAACGATTATGTGGAGCTCGGCACAGGCGAGTTCCCGCTGCATCAGGTTGCCGCCACCATCCGACAGATCGGCTGGAAGGGATGGGTGGAGAACGAAGAGGAACGTGCCGACCATTCGCAGGGCGGCGAGAAGGTGATCGCTCCCGCGTTCAAGGCCATGAAGGAGGCATTCTCCAAGTGAACCGCCGTGACTTTGTTTTGACCGGAGCCGCCGCCGCAGCAGTCGCGACGCGCAGCATGGATGCGAAAGCCTACGCGGCTATTCCCGGTGCGAATGATCGTGTTGGCCTTGGCGTCATCGGCCTTGGGCGCCGCGGAACTATCGTGTGCGGCGGATTTGTGCAGGATCCCCGAGTGCAGATTCGGGCGCTGGCCGACATCTACGACAAGCAAGTTGTGGATTTTCAGGGCCGGTTCAAAGAGCACGCGGCGCAGGCCGAAGTTTCGGTCGAGTACCAGAAGATGCTGGAGCGCAAAGATGTGGATGCGGTCCTGGTTTCGACTCCGGATCATCTGCACGTCGAAATCGCCCGGCACACGCTGGGAGCGAACAAGCACACGTATCTGGAAAAGCCGACTCTGCATCGCTGGAGCGAGCGCGAGACGCTGACGAAGGCTGCGGGGGCCGGCAAAGCAATTCTGCAATGCGGCACGCAGCAGCGCAGCGGCGCGCACTACCAGCGCGTAAAGCAGGAGATCTTCGACGCGGGAAAGCTGGGGCAGGTGATTTTTGCTCGCGCCGTGTGGAGCAATTTCCCGTGGCAACGGCGCGTAATTCCCAATGAGCCAAAGCCGGCCGGGCTGCGCTGGGATTTGTTTCTCGGACCTGCGTCCAAGGTTCCGTATGAGTTGTCGAGGTACAGCTCGTGGCGGTCGTATCACGACTACGGCAACGGCCTGCTCGCCGACATCCTGACGCATTGGGCAGACGTGGCGCAATGGATGCTGAACGACGACAAGCCGGAAACCGCAGCCGCGCTGGGAGGCGACTTCCAGCTTCGTGGCGATCTCACCAATCCAGACACCGTAAGCGCGGTCGTCCGCTACAAGAATTGGAACCTCAATTTCGAGTCGTCGGTTCTTTCGATTCGTAATCCGCGGCCCTCAGTTTTCTTTGAAGGAACGGAAGGAACTCTCGACCTGAGCCGGGAGGGATACACGCTCACGCCCAACAACGGCACGGCAATCCAGGTTGAGTCGACACAGGATTTGGAACGCGCGCATACCGGCAATTTCATCGATGCCATTGTGAACGGCAGCAAAGTGAATGCGCCGCTCGCCGCGGGAATGGCTGCGAGCATGCCGGTGATGATGGCGCTCCAGTCGTATTGGTCGCGCAAAGTTTGTACGGCAGCAGAACTTGTTTAGAGGCCCCGCATGGTTTCAGGTGCATGCGGAATTGACAACCGTTGAATCAGGACACTTTCTCTCATGAAAGGACAGCATGAATAACACACTTCGCAAACTACTCTTCGCCAGCTTCGCAGTGCTCCTCACGCTGGGCGCTGGATCCCGCGCCTTCGCGCAATCTACAGGCAGCATCCGCGGCACGGTGAGCGACCCGAGCGGGGCTGCCATTGCCAAGGCCGCAGTGACACTTACAGACACGAACACCGGTATCACCCGCGATACCGTGTCCAACGAAAGCGGCATCTTCGTGTTTCCGGATCTTCCCATCGGAAACTACAAGTTGAAGATTGCCGCGCCGGGATTCGAGACGCAGAATCGCCCCGACCTTACGCTGCTTACGGGCCAGGTGATCGACCTGCCGATTGCGATGGCGGTGGGCGCGCAGACACAGCAGATCACCGTCAGTTCGGAAACCCAGCAGATCGAAACCAGCATTTCGACCGTGGAACAATCGGTTACGCAGCAACAGATGCGCGACTTGCCGCTCAACGGCCGCAACCCGCTGCAACTGACTACGCTTACGGCCGGAACGGTTCTGACCACGGTGGGCACCGAAAGTGGCCAGGAAGACAACACCGGCCTGTCGGTAAACGGCCTGAGAGCGACGGAAAACACGTACATGCTCGACGGCACGATTTACGTGAATCGATTCTTCGACTCCGTGCCGACCATGCCGAACCCCGATGCCTTGCAGGAGTTCACCATTCAGGCGTCGAACTACAGCGCCGATCACGAGGGGGCCGGAGCTTTGGTGCAGCTCTCCACGCGGTCAGGATCGGACCAATTACACGGGAATGCATATGAGTACTTTCGCAACACGGTCATCAACGCGCGCAATTACTTCTGGCCGGCAACAAATCCTGATCCGCCTTTCAAGCTCAACCAATTCGGCGGCACGGTTGGCGGACCGGTTTTCAAGAGCAAGAAGGCTTTCTTCTTTTTCTCGGCGGATGACTTGCAGCAGCGCTCTTCGCCTTCGCCGATCACCACCGAATACCCAACACCGGCAGAAATCACCGGGGATTTCACGGCTTTCTACCTGAATAAGAACGTCGTGCTCTATAACCCGGCGACGGGTTGCGGCTTCGGCCAGACCTCAAGCCCTAATGGCAGCGGTGGCTTCAATTGCAGCGGTAACATCACCGATAATGTTTCTCCCTCTGGCACGGGCGACAAAATCCCGATGGACGCCCTCTCAAAAGCAGTGAATACGCAGTATCTGGCCGCTGAGGAAACAGCGTCGTCGGCCACCCTGTCCAGCGACGGAACGTATATGAAGTTCGCTTCTTCCACCAACAACAATATCGACAACACGCAGTATCTCACTCGGCTTGATTACGCCCTCGGCCAGAACGACCACATCTTTGGCCGGTATTTCTACAATCAGGACAACTTCCAGCGGCCATTTACAGCGCCTCTGGGCTTTTACGCGGGAAACCTCTTCCGCAACCAGTCGCTTACTCTGAGCGAGGCACACGTCTTCTCGCCCACGCTCACGGGCGCATTGTATTTTGGCTTTTATCGCGGCGCGCGTACCCAGGTTCCCGAGGCTCCAGGGCTAAAAACGCTTCAACAACTCGGGCAGAACGCTCCCTACGGGAATCCGAACGAGAGCCTCGTTCCATTTCCCGGTGTGCGTGTAGGTATCTCCGGGTTTGTGAACGCATTTTCGGGCGGTGCGCTCACGCAGGACTCGACCTCATTCGATCTCCACGGCCAGATCGTCAAGCTGTGGCATACGCACACGCTCACCATGGGCGGTGACCTTGAGCGCAGCCGCATTGACATGGACGACTATTCCTACACGCCCGGTGACAGCTACTCGTCCCCGGCTGGATTCACAGGTTCGCGCACGAAACCTCCGACCGGCACTACGCCGCCCACCGGATACACCGCCCCCGGCAGTCCCCTCGCCGACTTTTACACCGGCTATGAGGCGGCCTATTTCATGGACAATGGGCGCAAGGCGTATTTGCGCGAGTGGCGCCCAGCCCTGTACGTGCAGGACGACTATAAGGCAATGCACAAGCTGACGCTGAATCTGGGCCTGCGCTGGGATCCGTGGATGCCGCCCACCGACCTGAATGGCACGCTGGTGGGCTTTAACCCGGCCAACCCCAGCTTCCAGTCAACGGTTGCACCCGGCGCACCGAAAGGCCTCATGTTCGTCGGCGATTCCGGCCTGTCGAATTCGGTCTTCAACAACAACTACAAGGATTTCTCGCCGCGCGTCGGCTTTGCCTATAACGTGTTCGGCAACAGCAAGACCGTGGTTCGTGGAGCGTATGGCCTTTTCTATGGGTTCCCGGAAGGCCTGCTCTATCAAAGAACGGACGCCATGCAGCCGGTGGACCTCTATCTTCAAATCAACAACCCGCCGGTGTGGGATGCGCCCTTTGCCGGCTACTCGGGAGGTGATCCCTTCCCTCGCGGCCACGTTTCGCCATCGCAATTCAAGAACTACACGTTCCTGCAACCCTTGGCTGGCGGCGTTCTCAATCCAGCGTCGCATGTGGAATACACTCAGGCCTATAACTTCACCGTCGAGCAGGATCTGGGCAAGGGCTTCGCGATGAACGTGGGCTACGTGGGCAATCGTGCCGAACATGTAATGGCCTCCCGTCAGTTCAACCCATACGTCCCAGCGACCTCGGCTACGACGATCGAAACGACCCGCACCTATACAGGCCTCGGGGCCGTGGAACTGGCCGACGCCTACGATTGGGAAAAAACCAACGCACTCGAATTCAACGTGACCCGGCGCTCGCATGACCTCACGATGCTCGCCAACGTCGTCTGGATGAAGACTATCGACATTGGCTCATCGGGAACCGAAGGCAATGCCGGACCATCGAACCCCTACAACTTCAACTTCTATAAAGGCGTCGCCGACTTTGACCAGGCGCTGCGCTTCACCGCGTCGGCCAACTATCCGTTCCCGAAGTTCCACGTGAGTAATGTACTCAGCCAGGTCGTCAATGGGTGGCAGGCCAACGCCATCGTCACCTCGCAAGGCGGCTTGCCGTTCAGCATTACCAGCGGCGCAGACAACTCCAAATCCGGCGTTGGCAATGACCTGGGAGTGTACACGGGCCAACCCATTGCACGGCCCGCCGGCGCTCCGAAGACGGAGTGGTTCAATCCCGCAGCATTCAGCCAAAACCCGGTGCCTTCGGCTGCTAATAACTGGACGCAGTCGTTCGGCAACGTTCCGCGCAACTCTCTGCGTGGGCCAGCCTACGAGGATACCGACATCTCGCTCTTCAAGGACATCCTGAGCGAAAAGAGAATTCACGGCCAGTTCCAGGCAGAGGCATTTAACGCTTGGAACCATACCAACCTTGCCAATCCCACTTCGGCTGCAAACTCCGGGACATTTGGAACGATCACGGCCACCAGCAGTAGCACGGGAACCGTGAACATACCTTCGCCAGCTGGCACGCAGCGCGTGTGGCAGTTTGCGGCGAAGATTATCTTCTAACAGAAGTATGCCGAAGCCTCTGGCTGCAAGCCCAGCGACGGATTGCGATCTCAAATGGAGATCGCAGTCCGCGGGCTCGCAGCTGGCTCCGGCAATCTTATTTAGATCGACATTTATAAATGAATCCATCCGCCGCGGATGAGCGACAGCGAACCCACAGCCACAATGATCCACAGCACGACGCCCTGCAGGAGCGGTCGCGCGCCGACTTGGCGAATGGTCTTCATGGAAAGCCCCGTGCCAATCAGATAGAGCGTAACGGTAAGGCCAATGACGCCCAGGTGCTTGAGGACCGGGTAAGCCGGTTGAAAGGTGTGGATATAGGTATTGCCGACGGCCGCAAGGCAGAAGAAAAGAATGAACCACGGCCACTGCACGCGCGCGCTGCTTTTCCGCGCCATGGCTGCGCCCATGGAGACGGGCACAATCCAGAGTGCGCGCGCCAGCTTGACCGTAGTGCCCACGGCCAGAGCCAAGGCGCCGAACTTGGCGGTTGCGCCCACCACCGAACTTGTGTCGTGAATGGCGAGCGCCGACCACAGGCCGAACTGCGTTTGGGACATGTGCAACTGAGTTCCGATCGCAGGAAAGGTCAGCAGTGCGACCGAATTGAGCACGAAAACCGTGCCCAGCGAGACGGCAATCTGCTCCTCGCTGGCTTCCGTAATGGGCGAAATCGCTGCGATAGCGCTGCCGCCGCAGATGGCAGTACCTGCAGAGATCAGGAAGGATGTGCCGCGATTTACTTTGAAGAATTTGCCGAGCGCCCATCCCAGTGACAAGGCAAAAGCGATGCTGATTGCCGTATAAACAAACCCGGAGCGGCCGGCGTGGATGACCTCGTGGAGATCCATGCCGAAGCCGAGGCCAATGACGGAGGCCTGCAATAGAAACTTGGAGAGCCGCTTGGCTCCTGAATTGTATGGATGGGCGAACGTAAAGCCGAAGACAAGACCGCCGGCAAGCGCAACGGGCGGAGAAATCAGCCCTGTGGCCGCAATGATCAGACCCAGGAAAAAGAGGCTTTTTGGCACGTATTCAGTGTGCGGGCCGTGCCGGCGACGCGTCCAAGGAGAACGAATGATGGGCCATTAGCTGCGCTTATCGCCCCGAAGGCACATTCTTGGGTGGATCGGCTTCTCAGGCTTTTGTGGCGGCTCGCTTTGCCCCTGCGCGCGAGGACAGGAATTTGCGGAATTCCTGCGCCAGGTCGTGTGGTTCGGGGCCCTTGGCCGTCACGAGCAGAAAATCGCGATGGATGCGCAGGCCCCTGATTTCAACAATCTTGAAGCTATGCCCCAGGCGCAGGTCCTTGGCAATTGCCCAGCGGGAGACGAACCCAACGCCGAGGCCCGCTTCTACTGCCGACTTGATCGCCTCCGTGGAGTCGAGCTCCATCACAACATGAAGCGCGCGGCGCTTGATCCCTTGCCGCTCCAGCGCCATCTCCGTAATTCTGCGCGTTCCCGATCCGCGCTCTCGCATTAATAGTGGAGCCGAAACGAGATCGGCGCAGGTTATCGAAGGCCGCTCCGTCCACTCGTGAGCGGCAGGTGCAATCAGCAGAATTTCGTCGCGCAGAAAAGGTTCGGTGCGTACGTCCCGCGTGCGCGGCGGCCCTTCAATAAATCCAAGCGCAATCTTCTTTTCTCTGACGGCGTTGACAATGTGCTCGGTATTGCCGCTCAGCAGCGTGGGGAGGACGCGAGGATTCTCGGCGCGAAACTCGCCGAGCAGGCGAGGCAAAACGTACTGAGCAATTGTCGTGGAAGCGCCCAGAGTGAGCCTGCCGGCATGGTCTCCGCTCAGGGCCGCAATCGCATTCTCCGCCTGCGCCACAAGCTGATGCACGCGCCGTGTGTACTTAAGCAAAACCGTTCCCGCCGCAGTCAATCCGGCGTGCGGTCCGGAGCGATCGAAGAGTTGGACGCCGAGATCTTCCTCGAGAGCCTTGATCTGAAGGCTCACCGCAGGCTGCGTCAGATAGAGCTCTTCGGCGGCTTTGCGAAAGCTCTGCTGTTCCGCAACCGTTCGGAAAACCACGAGGCGAAAATTCTCGAGACTTGCCATTGATCCATTAGAACATTGGCGAATCGCGTTTGGCGTTTCTGTTTTCGCGCTTTGCTTACGAAGAAACCGATTGCAGCTCTTCCTGAGACTTTGCATGGAGAGCAGAACGATGTGCGGCGGCGAGAATGCCTGAAGCCCATTGCGGCGTGGCTGTGGCGTGCAGATGCGTGTATGCCGCCATGACGTTTTGCGAGACGATGCCATCGCGACCGGGGAAGCATCCCGTGCCGCGGACGACGGCACATGCGCAGGTTACGGCCTCTGGATCACTGACGATGCGCGAATAATGAAACTCGTGTCCACGTAATGCAACGCCTTGCGGGAAAAATGGATTCGCCGCATCGACGAGCAACTCACTGTAGCCGTGACCTTGTGGTGTTGCGAAAGCTTCAACATCGACGGGAAAAACGTTGGCCATCGGATAGCGGACGCCGTGCCACACCAGGCCTCGCGCCAGGAGCATGAGACCGCCACATTCGGCGTAAACGGGAAGTCCGACGGCGCATGCCTTGCGAAGTGACTCAAGAAAACTGGCATTGGCTGAAAGTGCCTTTGCATGGGTCTCCGGAAATCCGCCACCAATATAGAGCGCGTGCAGGCCGGCGGGAAGGGCGGTGGAATGGAGCGCGGAGATGCTCACAAGCTCTGCACCCGCGCGTTCAAGTTCCTCGAGGTTTTCCGGGTAGTAGAAAGTGAATGCCGAATCGCGAAGGTATCCAATCCTGAGACCGTGAGCATCCGGCAAAGACGCGCGCTCATCTGCCTGCCCCGCGAGCGATGGAGCACTGCGGGCGATTGCCAGCACTGCTTCGAGATTCACACGGCCTTCCATCCATGCGAGCAGATTGCGCTCCACGCTGCCCATGGTCTGATGCTCATCAGGAGGAACAAGGCCCAGGTGCCGCTCGGGAAGCGGATTTGTTGCGAGGCGCGGCAGCGCGCCAATGACAGGAATGGAGCAGACAGATTCGATGGCTTCACGGAGAACTCGCTCATGCCGCTGGCCGTTTACCTGATTCAGAACTACGCCTTGAATCGAGATGTGAGGCGCGAGTTTCTGACAACCCAGGACCAGGGCGGCAGCCGTGCGCGTCATCTTGGTGGCGTCGAGAACGAGCACGATGGGAGTGTCGAGGACTTCAGCGAGTTTCGCGCTCGAGGTTGTGCCTTCTGCGTCGAGGCCATCGAAGAGTCCGCGGTTGCCCTCGATCACATTGATGCCGTCGAGAGTCTTGTAGCGCACAAACGAGGCGCGCACCGATTCGTCGCCCATCAGAAATGCGTCGAGATTGCGAGCCGGATGTGCCGACGCCCACGCAAGCCATGCTGGGTCAATATAGTCCGGTCCTTTTTTGAAGGCGCGCACTTCGAACCCCGCGCGACGAAGCATCAAGAGAAGACCCAAAGTCACAAGGGTCTTGCCCGAGCCACCGCAGAGCCCTGCGACGAGAAGGCGCGGCATGGAATGATTGGTGCGCACAATCGAAGACGGCGGCAGCAGGCCTATTCCGTTCCTTCCTTGGGAGGAAGCTGGATGTATGAGCCTCCGAGATAGCTGTAAATGCAGCGTCCGGAATCGATGAGAATGCGAATGGCTTTCTTGCAGTCGTCCTTGCTGCAGGTCGCATCGCCATGGCGCGAGATCATCTCCTTGGTGAGGTCGCCCGCTTTCAGATTCTTCTTTCCGGCGCATTCGGCCAGCAACTGATACATTTCTTCTGCCAAGGTTTCGACGGAAACTGCGGCCATATCTGTCATGCTCCTACCTCTTTCCCGGTGGCATGCAAAGCCACCAATTGCTGCAACCGTTCGCGAAGACAAACCACCTCGCCGACCACAAGCGTCGCAGGCGGCTGAATATTTGCACGCCGCACCTCTGCGGCAATGTTCTCGAGCGTGCCGGTAACCACGCGCTCACCGTCGCAATAGGCCATCTGGATCATGGCCGCAGGCGTAGCCGGAGAACGGCCTGCGGCGATCAACCTCTGCGAAATCGTCTCAATGTTGTGCACGCCCATGAGAAATACCGCAGTGCCAATTCGCGCCACGGCCTCCCAGTCTACGCGATCCTCTTGACCGTCTGCGCTGTGCCCCGTCACAATCACGACGGAAGAGGACGATTCGCGATGGGTGACTGCGATGCCGGCGCTAAGCGGAGCCGAGAGACAGGATGACACGCCGGGAACCACCTCAAAGGGGATTCCGTGTTCGGCCAAATACTCGACCTCTTCTCCGCCGCGGCCAAAGAGAAATGGATCGCCACCCTTGAGACGGACAACGGCTTTGCCTTGCCGCGCCTTTTCAACGAGAAGAGCGTGAATCTCGTCCTGGCGCGCGTGAAGGCCAGCGTCCTTACCCATGTAGATCTTTTCCGCTGAGGCTCGAGCCAACGCCAGGACTCCGTCGTGAATAAGGCGGTCGTAGACGATGACGTCGGCGGCACGAATACGCACGACGGCGCGCACGGTGAGGAGTTCGGGATCGCCCGGACCGGCGCCTACCAGGATCACTTTCCCAGGCCCTACTTCGCGAGCAGCCGCGAGAGGAGTTCCCGGTTCGAAACTGAGAAGTTGGTCTGCGAGCACCATGTAGCTTTCTCCACTCAGAGTGTTCTCTGACTAACTTTCTAATTCTTCACGTACGGATAGCACGATTTTGTAAAACACCGTGATGAGAAACGCGCCCACGGCCCAGATTCCCGCAACGATTCCCCACTCCGGCAGTGTGGGCGCGTAATGCGTGACCAAGCCCAGAGGAGACGGCACAAAACCGCCCACGATTAAGCCCAGACCTTTCTCGAGCCAAAGCGAAACAAATACAAGAATGCACGCGACGGGCAGTAACGCACGGCGCCATGCGGGCGTGAACAAAATGACCAGCGCGGCAATCGCGCACAAAGCTGAAACCCACATCCAGGGGGCAAGGTTGTGGCCGCCCCCGAGCAGATAGAGATATTTGAAATGCTCTGTGTGTTCGGGAATTGCGGCGTAAAACACCGTGAAGGCTTCGACCAGAACGAAAAATACATTGATTGCCATCGCATACGTCATGATGATGGCTAGTTTTCTGATCGCATCGTCAGCCACGCGGTACCCAGCGACTTTGCCCAGCACAAGACAAAGCAAAATGAGCAATGCGGGACCGGAAGAAAATGCAGAGGCAAGGAAGCGAGGCGCAAGGATCGCAGTGAGCCAGAACGAACGGCCGGCAAGTCCACTATAGAGAAACGCAGTGACGGTATGTATGCTGATGGCCCAGGGGATCGAGATGAGCGCAAGAATCTTGATCCATTCCGGTGCGGGTGATGCTTCGCGCTCTGCGCGAAGGGTCGTGAAGGCAATGACCGCATTCAATAGCAGATAACCGCTAAGGGAAATCATGTCCCAGAACATGAGCGAGCGTGGCGAGGGGTAAAAGATGATATTGAGCACGCGCGCGGGCTGGCCGAGATCGACGAATATAAAAAGAATGCACATGATGACGGCGGCGATGGCGAGGAATTCGCCAAGGATCGTGATGCGCGCGAATTGCTTTTCGCTGTGCAGATAGTAAGGCAGGACCACCATGACTGCCGAAGCTGCAACTCCGACAAAGAAAGTAAATTGTGCGATGTAAAGTCCCCAGCTCACGTCGCGGCTGAGCCCCGTGATGCCAAGGCCCAGATCCAATTGCCGCAAATAGAAACAGAAGCCCGCGGCGATGACGCACAGGAGGCAGAGCAGCCACACCCAGTAACGGGGGCTTCCTTTGAGCGCTTTGTCGAGCATCAACATGGCATCAGACCAAATAAGAAACCGAAGGGCCAGTTCCGAGTTCAGGTTCGCGCTGCACGGCAAAACGTTCGCGCAGTAGTTGGCGCGGTTCGGAGTCCGTATCCGCAAGATCGCCGAACGTGAAAACGTGTTGAGGGCAGGCATCGACACATGCCGGCTTGAGTCCGCGCGCCAGGCGCTCTTCGCAGAAGTTGCATTTTTCCACCACACCTTTGGTGCGCGTGGGGAAATCGGGATTGATGCTGGCGATGCTGGGTCGCGGGTCTTCAAAGTTAAAGCTGCGTGAGCCATACGGGCAGGCGGCGACGCAATAGCGGCAACCGATACAGCGGTGCCAATCCATCATCACGATACCGTCGTCGCGCTTCCACGTGGCTTGCGTGGGACAAACGCGTGTGCAGGGCGGATCGGCGCAGTGGTTGCACAGGAGCGGGACCATCGCCGCAGCGTCACGTTGCGGAGCGAAGTTATTCTGCGCGGAAGGGAAGACAGTGCCAAAAGTTTCGGTCCAGAGCCACTTCACCTCGTGCGCACGGTCGGCAATTTGTGGAACGTTGTGCGCGGCATTGCAGGCATGGATGCAGGCTTTGCAGCCCTCCTTCTCGCGGCATTTGCCGAGGTCGATCACCATTCCCCAGTGTATCGGCTGTTGTGACGCATTGCCTGCAGCCGATACGGGCTGTGTAGCGGGACGCACGGCCTGCTTGCATCCGGCCGCGAGGAGCGACAAGCCAGACAGGCGGAGAAAGTGTTTGCGCGTGATCTTCATGGCGTGCTCCGCGCGACTGCTTGTGGATCGTTGTGGCAATTCCAACAGTACGGACCGGAGACGCCGGAGTATTCGTGGCAGCGGTCGCAGAATTGCTGCTTGTTATGGCAGCCGAGGCAGGTCCGTGTGAGACTCTTCTCGTAGACTTTGCCGTTGAACGCGACGAAGCGGCGATCTCCGCTGCGCACAACGTCTTCGCGCCATTGGATCAGCATCTTCATGTGTGCGGCACGCATAGTGCCTGCTGGCGCGACGCATTCCTTCTCATTTGCCGGCAACACCAGGTTGGGAGGTTTGCTCGATGCCTTTGCATTCGCGAGCGCGTCCCAGGCGGGGCAGGTGAGCGCCGCGACGAAGACGGCTAAGCCCGCGAAGATCCATATGCGGTCACGCATGTTCGACCTCACTCGCACTGATTGCCGCGGGTGCTTCGGTTGGGAGTGGCTCGCCGCGCAGATCGACGATACGTTCTTTCTCGCCCGACATCACCAGTGCGTTGCCCAGCAACTCATGCACGCCGGCGACCTCAACGCCCGGCACCCAGTACTCGAGAAGAGTGGGCAGCGTGGCCTTGTCGATGGCGCAGATGCAGGTGAGCAGGTTGACGCCGTGCTTTTCCTTTACATATTTCACCGCGTTGGCGCGCGGAAATCCGCCACGCAGGCGCATTTCGAGATTCTCGTCGGTGCCCAGGCCCGCGCCGCTGCCGCAGCAGAAGGTCTGCTCGCGGATAGTGTTTTCCGGCATCTCGTGAAAATTGTTGCAGACGTTGTTGAGAATGTATCGCGGCTCTTCCAGCAGGCCCATCGACCGCGCCGGGTTGCAGGAGTCGTGATAAGTGGCGATCCAGCGATCGTTACGTCGCGGATCGAGCCTGAGCTTGCCGTGATGGATGAGGTCCGCGGTGAATTCGCAGATGTGCACCATTTTGGTGGAGCGGGCATTCTCGAAGACTGTGCCGGTGATGGGCGAGACGGGCGCCTCAAGGAAGTCGGCCGGGCCGTTCATCGTATCCATATATTGATGGAGCACGCGCCACATGTGTCCGCACTCGCCGCCGAGAATCCACTTTACGCCGAGGCGTTTGGCTTCCTCGTAGACTTTGGCGTTCAGCCGCTTCATCATCTCGTGCGAAGAGAAGAGCCCAAAGTTGCCGCCCTCCGAGGCGTAGGCGCTGACTGTGTAATCAAGGCCGATCTCGCGGAAGAGCATCAGGTAGCCGAGGAGCGTGTAATAGTGCGGCGTTCCGAAGTAGTCGGCCGACGGCATGACGAAGAGTACTTCGGCGCCTTTGCGGTTGATCGGAACTTCGAAATTAAGGCCGGTGATCTCCGCTGCCTCGTCGGCCGCAAAATCGAGACTGTCTTTGAACCCGTGCGGCTGAATGCCGAGATGATTGCCGACGCGGAAGCAGTTGGCCGCAGGCTCGAGCACCCAGTTGGTGTTGCAGCCTATTAGATTGAGCAACTCGCGGCCCATCATCGTGATCTCCGCGGTGTCGATGCCATAAGGGCAGAAGACGGCGCAGCGACGGCACTCGGTGCACTGGTAGAAGTAGTAGAACCACTCCTTGATGACATCTTCGGTGAGCTCGCGACCGCCGGCCAGCTTGCCAAACACGCGACCGGTTAGCGTGAAGTAGCGGCGATAGACGGAGCGCATCAACTCCGCGCGCGCCACGGGCATGTTCTTGGGATCGGCAGAGCCGAGATAGAAATGGCACTTATCGGCGCAGGCGCCGCAACGCACACAGATATCCATAAAGAGGCGGAACGAGCGGTACTTATCAAGCCGCTCTTTCATGCCGTCGAGGATAGTGCGCTTCCAATCGGGCGGAAGCTTCCAGTCGCTATCGAGCGGCTGCCACGCGCGCGGATTGGGAAGGCCGAGTGCCGTGAGATTCTTGGGCGCGGCGCTGTAACAGATCGAGCCCTTGCGGAACTCGACGTGCGGGTCGCGCCAATCGCCGTGCGGCGGCTTGGAGTCAATTTGTATGAGCGTCTCAGGCATCCGGGGCCCCATTCTTGATTTCGACTGGAATCCCTGCCGCCTGCATTTTGTCGCGGAACTCTTCTTCCCATTCCGCGTAGGTGTGCGTCTTTACCGGCGCGTTCCACGGATTGATGTGCCGCACACTGCGACTGTTGTTTGCGAGATTGCGAGTCGGGCTCAGGAATACTCCGCCCATATGCATCAATTTGCTGAAAGGGAGATATGCGGCGAGCGTGCAGACCAACAGGAGATGGCACAGAAAGAGTGTGCTGAGAGATTGCGGAGCGCCTGGCCGGAACGCAGCCAGATTGAGCGCAAACTGCTTCACGCTAAGAATGTCGACGCGCGTGAGATAACGCATAAGAATGCCGGTGACGGCGATGGCCAGCAGCAGAAAGAGCGCAAAGTAGTCGGAGAACAGCGAAATGTACCGGAGAGCGGGATCGCGAAAGCGCCGTGCAATTAAGTAAGTGAATGCGCCCGCCAGAATCACGTCGGAAAGATAAAGTGGCGGCACGCCGATCTGGAAGAAGCCGTCGAGACGTTCGAGAGAGTTGACGAATGCCGGCACAGGCTCCAGGAACAAACGCAGATGGCGGAGCAAGATCAACAGCAGAGCCCAATGAAAGCCTAGCGCACAGAGCCAGAGCGCCGCGCTGTCGCCCAAAATTAGGCGCCCTCCGGAAAGCCGCGCGCGATTGTTGCGAAAGAGTGAGCGGAAGAGCAAAACTTCAGAAGCCATGCGGGCAACAACGCCCCAAATCGTTGAGGGGTTGTCAATCTTCGCGGAACGAATCCAGACGAGCGATTTCTGTTGGCCACAGGTTACGGGAATGTGGAAGGGAACCGGCGCCAACGCCCAACGCACAACGCGATAGCAGAAGCCAACGAGAAGCGTGACGAAGACGATGTAGGGAATGCAAATGGCAAGAATCATGCGCGCCGATTCGTTTTCACCGCTTGCAAATCCGGCCACGACCAGGGCCAGCACCGCGAGCAGCGAATAGAGCGCATTCATGGTTAATTCCTTCACTTGCCCGCGTATTGCATGCGGAAGCGCAATTCTTTTTCACGCAACCCGGCAATCTGATCGCGACAAGCCATGTACTGATCGAACGCCATCAACGCCAGCTCATCGATCCGGCCGCCGAGTGCCGGCGGCAGAGGGCCGGTAATTTCAGCAACAACATCGCGGAGATCGAAAATGAAGCGCAGCGCGCCCGAAGGGCGAAAGCCCTGCACGGCGCGCAAGCGGACTAACGCGTCGAGCGCGGGAACGATGGCGCTCTTATCCATCTCGCCGAGCAACTCGCGGGCGAGCGTGGCTAGACTTTCGCTGATCGCATGGCCCGCGGGATTGCGAAAAGGGTCTTGCTCGCCGAGCAGGACCGGAAGCATATCCGCCGGATAGGACGCGAGAGTGCGCTCGATCCAACGCTCTGCGACATTCTCCGAGATGGCCGCGCTCGTACTCATGGCAGCCTACACGCAGCCCGTCGGCTTAGGAAGCCCCGCGAGCTTGCAGGCGCCCTTGGCCGGGCCGGATGGGAAAAGCTGGTAGATGTCACTCAGCTTGTATCCGGTCTCTTTGCATACCTTGCGGACCATGGGCGCGATGCCGAATTGGAGGTAGTAGTTGCGGATGTAGTTGATCACCTTCCAATGGCCATCGGTCAGCGCATCGATGGACTCGGATTTGGCAAAGTCCGTGGCCACGTCCGCGGTCCATAGAGCGG
>Ga0302320_10001568_pt1 | contig 54847 bp, 47 predicted proteins | sample Bog_T0_3_FD_202130 | JGI IMG/M metagenome (GOLD analysis project Ga0302320, IMG submission 202130) | Peat permafrost microbial communities from Stordalen Mire near Abisko, Sweden - Bog_T0_3 | ecosystem: Environmental > Terrestrial > Soil > Wetlands > Peat | place: Sweden: Abisko, Stordalen Mire...
GGCTGAACTTCCTCAATCCTCAAACCATGAAGCTGCACCACGCGCTCTCCCTGCCGTGCCGGGGCGTCGATCACATGGATTTTTCCGCCGATGGGCGCTACCTGATTGCCAGTTGCGAATTCTCCGCGTCAATGGTGAAGGTGGATGTGGCCAAACAGCGCCTGATTGGGGAGGTAAAGCTGCCCAAGGCGGGAATGCCCCAGGACGTGAAGCTCTCACCTGACGGCAAGGTCTTTTACATTGCGGACATGGATGCGAATGGCGTGTATGAAATGGATGGAGACTCGTTCAAAGTCCTGGGCTTCATTCCCACCGGCAAGGGCGCGCACGGGCTCTACGCCAGCCGCGACTCAAAAGTGCTCTATGTTTCCAACCGCGGGGAGGGAACCATCTCCCTGATCAGCTTTGCCGAACGCCGCGTGGTGGAGAAGTGGACCTTGCCGGAAGGAAGCACTCCGGATATGGGCGGCGTTTCCGTTGATGGCAAGGTCCTGTGGCTCTCCGGGCGCTACAGCCACGAAGTCTATGCCATTGACACCGCCAACGGGAAATTGCTTGCCCGCATACCCGTGGGAAAAGGCCCCCACGGCCTCTGCGTCTACCCCCAACCCGGGCGATACTCCCTTGGACATACCGGGGTATTCCGATAAGAATAAACTGTGATGTATTCGACGTCGTATGCGGCTTGCCTCTGCGTGTTATAATATTGTTAGTCCGACGGAGGCGACCATGATTACGACGATTCGACGACTGGGAAACTCGCGGGGAGTCATTATTCCCAAGCTGATTCTAAAGGAGGCGGGTTTTGAAAATGAGGCTGAAATAGCAATCGAACAGGGTGCTATCGTTCTTCGTAAGCCGAGCCGGAATCCCCGCCAAGGCTGGGCAGAAGCCAGTCGCAAATTGGCGGAAGCAGGGGATGACAAGCTCGTGTGGCCTGAGTTTGCGAATCAGGGTGACGGAGACCTTCAATGGTAGTTCGCGGCGAGGTGTGGCTGGTTACACTCGATCCCTCTGTAGGAAGCGAGATCCGCAAAACCCGGCCGTGCGTGATTATCTCGCCGGCGGAAATGCACGACTACCTGCGCACGGTAATTGTCGCACCCATGACAACCGGAGCCAGACCCGCTCCTTATCGGATTCCGGTCACTTTTCAAGGGAAGCGTGGCTTGATTCTCTTGGACCAACTCCGGACCACGGATAAGGCCAGGCTCGTCAATCGTCTCGGGAACATTAGCGGAACAGTTTTGGCTTCGACACTAAGAACCCTGCAACAAGTGTTTGCCTGATGTCTGCGCTTTGCCCCCCATCACCAAGGAAGTCACGGAGTCATTCCGGCCTGGCCGGGATAGATCAGCGCTGATTTTTCAGGGCTCTTCCACCCGGGATTGCCTCCCAGTGCTTGGCTCATTCATGTTAGCGGCTCAAGCGGGCACGGCTGAGGTCCAACCGCTTTTCTTTCCGCTTTGTGTCGCGTGATTAAAGACCCGCACTTCCTGACTTTGCTAATCTTTGCTCAAAAACTCCAACAGTTCAGCATTAACCTGCTCTGCGTGTGTCCACGTGATGCAGTGCGGGCCGTCCTTCACCACCACCAGCCGGGCACCCTTGATTAGTTTTGCGGTTCGGAGTCCCGACGCGGCGATGGGAAGAACGCGGTCCGCATCGCCGTGCAGGACCAAAGTAGGCACATCGACGCGGGTTAGGTCTTTGCGGAAGTCCTCATGCCAAGTGGGGACGCAGGCAAGACTGGCCGTGGGGGAGGCGCCGGCGGCAATGTTCCAACTAGCCTGGACGGCCTGCTCGCTGATGAGCTTGCCCAGCAGGACATCGGTGTTGTAGAAATTCTTGAAAAATTCCGTAAAGAACGCATAACGGTCGGCCGCCACCGCTTTTTGGATTCCCTCAAAAACGCTGCCGTCCACTCCCTCCGGGTTGTCCGGGGTTTTCAGCAGGAAGGGGGGCACCGACGAAATGAACACCACTCTGCTTACGCCCTTCGATCCGTATTTGCCCAGGTATCGGGCTACTTCGCCGCCGCCCATTGAAAAACCGGCCAGCGCGAAATCGTGCAAGCCGAGGTGAGTAATGACCTTGTGCAGGTCTTCGGCGAAGGTGTCGTAATTGTAGCCGGATGTTGGCTGGCTGGATTTGCCGAAGCCTCTGCGGTCATACGTGATCACGCGGTGACCCGCAGCCAGCAGCGCTGCGGTCTGTTTCTCCCAGGAAGCGCCGCTGAGCGGATAGCCATGGATCAGGACAACGGGCTTACCCGCTCCGTGGTCCTCATAGTAAAGATCGATGTTGCCGGAGTTTTCTTTCCCGACCGTAATGTGGGGCATCAAGAGCCTCCCTTTCGTGTTGATGTGAGCATTGACATTGACGACATTTGGATGTACCAGGGCGCCTCAAGGGTTCAGCGCGCGCAGATAAAAATTTGGAGGAGAGCGGCGCGGGATTCAAGGCAGGCGGCTTTTCCGCCGTAATCCCACCTTCCCCCTTTCATTTAGTTCGAAATGCAGGCTTCGAGCGAGTGTCTTGGCGAATCCAATTGCCCCTGCAATCCATCAAACTCATATGGGAAGGGACCCTTTGCCAGGCACACCTCGGAGATCGGCCACTGAAGGTCGCCGATACGCGATTGCACCATTGCTTGGCCTCGCAAACCTGTTTCCATCTCGGTCCACGGTGGAATTCTCTGCCCCCGTTGGAACATGCAGGGCGGGTGTGTTAAACTTGTAAAGGATTTTGCTGTTCAATTTACCATGATCTTACGGCCATTGGGATCCCGGTCTTTTCGATTGATGGGGTTTTTTCTCGCCCTGGCGCTCTCCGTCGCGGCCGGGTGGGCGCGTCCCCAGACGCAGGATTTGCGCGGCGTCGTGATGAACGCAAAAAACGTGCCCATTTCGGACGCGCGTTGCACCCTGAAGGGTACCGGCTTGTCCGCTGAGGGAATTGTCCTCACCACGGGTGAACACGGGAGATTTGAGTTCCTCGGCCTTCAGCCGGGCCAGTACACCCTGACGTGCGCGGCGCCGAGACATTTACCTGTGACCCAGGAGGGCCTCAAGATTGGTCCGGGGAACCAGTCGGTTTTGCAGGTGGTCCTGCCGGAGTCGGAGACGCTGCGGCAGTCCATTGAGGTTCATGAGCAGGCGGCGCCGGTCGCCACGGAAAGCGCCAGCGCCGAACGTCACGTGACCTCAAAACAGCTCAGCACCCTGCCTTTAATCCAGCAGCAATTTCAGTCCGCCTTGACCCTCGTTCCGGGAGTTGTGCGTGCCCCCGACGGAAAGATCAGCATCAAGGGATCGGGTGAAAGCCAGAGCATGCTGATGGTGGATTCCACTGAAATGGTGGATCCGATTACAGGCAGCTATTCCATTGACCTTCCGCTTGACGCCATTGAGTCCGTGGACGTCCTCAAGACCCCTTACAGCACCGAATATGGGCACTTTTCCGGAGGCTTGACCAGCGTCATCACCAAGCCCCCCTCCAGCAAGTGGGATGTGCAATTGTACGACGTGGTGCCGTCGTTCTTTGTCGAGGGCGGCCACATTTCCGGCGTATCGGGCAACAGCCCGCGCATCCGGTTTACCGGGCCGCTGGACGGCTATAAGTTGACCATGTCGGAATCGTTCACGTACTTCATGAACAAGCAGATTGTGCGCGGCTTGCCCTGGCCCAACAATCTCACCAATCGGCAGGGATTTAATTCCTATACCAATTTTCAGTACATCGTCTCCGCCCAGCATCTTTTGACGGTCAATGTCCATCTGTTCCCAACGCGGCTTCAGTTTGCGGACATTGACTCCCTGATTCCGCAAAGCGCTTCATCGGATTATGGACAAAGCGGGTATTCCGTGGGGATCAATGACCGCCGCGTCTTCACGTCGGGGGCGCTGCTGACCTCCACCTACCAGGGAACGGAGTTTTCCAGCTACGGCCACGGGCAGGGAATCGCCAACATGCTGCTCACCCCGAACGGCTGGGGCGGTAATTTCTTCAACCGCTATACGCGAACCGGCCACCAAGGCGAGGGGCGGGAGACGTTTCAATTTCCCCACAAGGAGTGGCACGGCAAGCATGAGCTGAAAGTGGGCGCCGATGCCGTCTACCGCATCTTCAACGGAATCAGCCAGTCAGCGCCGATCAATGTGCTGAGAATTGACAATTCGCTGGCAGAGCAGATCAACTTCACCGGCCTGGGTTCTCTGCAAGCCCACGATATGGAAACCGGCATCTTCGTTCAGGACCATTGGGAGTTTGGGGACCGGCTTGCCTTTGATGGTGGAATACGTCTATCCGGCCAAACCCTGGGAAAATGGGATGCCATTTCGCCCCGCATGGCCTTTACCTACGCCCCGGGCAAGGACAATCGCACGATCATACGGGGTGGCGCTGGCGTATTCTACTCGGGTCTGCCCCTGATGGCGGGCAGCTTTACCAGCAATCCTGAACGTGTGCTGACGTTCTACAATCCGGAGGGAACCCCGCTGGGGCCACCACTGACTTTGGAGAATGTGTACGCTCGTGCTTTCAAGAAGTCGGATGAAATTCTACCCCCAGGGCAGGATTTGGACAGCACTCCTTACAATGTCACCTGGAATGCGGAAGTTGACCGCCAGATCCAGTCGCGCGTTACCTTGCGTTTCAGCTATCTCTCCAGCCGTACCTATGATCTGTTCCTTGTCGGGCCCCAACGGCTGCCCGGGACCAATCCTCTTCTGCTGATGACTAACAGCGGAGGTTCGCATTATGGCGAGTTTGAGACCACTGCCCTGGTGCGGACCAGCAAATTCGCCAATATGAATTTTTCTTACGTTCACAGCTCGTCGCGTGGGGATTTGAATAGTTTCTCCCAGGAGTATGTGCCCTTTGAACAGCCCATTATCCACCCCAACTTCTATTCCGCGCTGAACTCCGACGTCCCCAATCGCCTCATTGCCTGGGGGCAATTTCAGCTTCCCTGGAAAATCACTGCCAGCCCCGTGGTGGACCTGCATAATGGGTTCCCCTATTCAGCGGTTGACGCCCTGCAAAACTACGTGGGGCCGCCCAACAGCTTGCGCCTTCCCACTTTCATGTCCTTTGACCTGAGGCTCTCCAAGGATTTCCGCATCAAGTTCCTCCCTTGGGTGAGGAATCACACCATTCGCGGCTCGCTTGGCATCTATAATGTTACCAACCACTTGAATCCGCGTGATGTCTACAATAACGTCACCTCACCCAACTTCGGGCACTGGGCCGGACCGCAGCACCGGTTCCTCGATCCTGTCGTCGACATGGTGTACTGAATCTTTGCCAAGACGCTGATTTACAGCACGAAGTTGCGGGAATCAGCCATACCGCCAGAAATGCTCTCCCTGTGGGTGTGTTTACCTTCTGATACGAGGGCGTGCCTTGGCAATGAAGTTGCTCTCCCAACAAGGTTTGTCGCCAGTAGCCAAACCTTGATCGGAGGCTTCCACATGCGATCTCTTGAGAGAGTCCGCGCCTTGGTTGCGGGGCAACCCGTTGACCACCTTCCCGTCCAGCCCGTCATCATGATGTTCGCCGCCCGGCACTATGGCATCCCCTTTATTGAATACACCAAGGACGGGCTGAAGATGGCCGCCGCGCAGAGCAAACTGGTCCACGACTTCGGCATCGATTGCCTGCTGACCTGCTCGGATCCGGCGCGCGAAGTGATCGACATTGCCGGAGAGGGAAGCGTCAACTGGTATGAGGATCAGGGGCCTGCCATCTGCGAGGAGCGCGCCGCCCTGACTGACAAAGATGTGCTGAAAACCTTCCGCATTCCCGACCCTCTCGGTGGCGGCCGAATGCACGACAGGATCAAGGGAATTGAAGCAATGTATAAGGAGTTTGGCGGCGAGGTTTCCATCGTGGGATGGGTGGAAGGCCCATTGGCATTGGGTCAGGAGCTCCGCGGCCTCACCCGCGTCATGACCGACTTCCTTGATGATCCACCCTTCGTCAGGGACCTGCTTGACTTCACGGCGGAAGTGGCCGTGGTCTACGCCGAGGCGGAAATTCAGGCCGGCGCAGACACCATCGGCATGAGCGATGCCGCCGCCAGCATGATGGGCCCAAAGTACTACAAGGAGTATCTTTTCCCCCGCCAGCTGCGTGTGGTGGAGTCCATTCGCCAGGCGCATCCTGACGTTATCGTGCGGCTTCACATGTGCGGAAACACCGACTCACTGATTTCCCAAATGAAGGAACTTCCGGTGCAGATCTTTGAGCTGGATTCCCCCACCAACCTGCCGGCGGCAAGGGCCGCTTTGGGGCCGGACCGCGTGATCCTGGGCAACGTTTCAACCATCACTGACATGCTGGAAGGAAGCCCGGAGCAGGTCTATGAAGCCTCCCGACGCTGCCACAAGACCTGCGGGAAGTTCCACATTGTGGGGTGCGGCTGCGAAGTACCGCCCACAACCCCGGATGAAAACATGCACGCCATGGTCCGGTATTCAAGGGAACACAAGCCTGAGGAATTCAACGCTGTCGCCGCGGCGTGAGCTGATCCGGCTGCCTCTTTGATTTCCGCCACCGTCCTGAATTGCTGTGGTCTTGCTTACTATAGCCCTGTGACAGGGGTTATCCATCCACAGCACCAACTTCCCTTAATCCCTAAGGGATAACTTTCCTCGGGTTCTATTCACCCCAAACTATTAAAAATTAAGGCGATTGCTTTTCCGGAGTGGGCCGCTGCCAATCTGAATAGACGGAGCAGTCATGCATATCGTCCCGGTGCTGGAAGATTCTGGCAAGGGCGTAGGTGTCTACTGTGTCGTTGTCGCATGTGGCTGCGCTCGCGAAGACCCCATCTGCCAACTCCTTTTGTAACTCGGATTCGGTGGTGATGTGCAATTTGGCCAGTTTGTCCGGTGAGAGCTGCAGCTTGTGGGAGTACCCGAACTCCATCCCGCGCGGCGCCCAGCGTTTAGCGACAAAGTAAACCCCCTCATCCGTAAACACCTGCTTGCCCGGTGGAGTCACGGCCACCAGCATCCGCCCCAGGTCTTCGTACTCGGGCCAGGTTGAATGCTCGCGGTCGATATAGAGAGTGCGTGCCAGGACTCCGGCGGAGATGAGCGTGATGATCAGCACCGGCCAGAACGGGCGCCCGGGTTCGAGCACGCGCGACCCGAGGGCGTAGAGACCGGGAATCGCGAGAATTCCCACAAAGGGCGCCAGCAGGCAGAAGTAACGCGGAAAAGTGGGATGAGCGATGGCCAGTTCGGCGGTGATTCCAATTGCCAACCAGCCGCAGAGGTAGAACTCCGAACGTCGCTCACGGCTCCAATCAGACCGTCTCGCGATGTAGACAACTGCGAAGATGGCGAGCAATCCGGTCAGAAGCGATTGCGGTTCGCCCGCCCATGCCGTCAGCGTTTCCAGGTCATGGGAGAGAGGATCGGGCCAGTAAACCTCGCGAAAATGAAGGTGGTACTGGGTTACATCGAACCACACCACCCAGGGCGACTGCAGCCAGAGTCGAAGCACCGGCAGGAAAGGCAGGCTGCCGGATGCGATGAAGGCGGCGGCCTTAAGCCATCGATTTCCCGCGCGGTTATGCCACCAGATCCAGACCACCAACACCGGCCCCACCATAAGGGCAAGCAGGGAAGACGCCGCTCCGATTCCCGCGAACAGACCGGAGCCCGCAGCCAACCAAACCGACCGGCGGTCCACGGCCACAACCGCCAATCGAAACGCGCAGACGCTGGTGAACAGGCACATTCCATAGGCCTGGCCCAACGGACCGAACTCCACCAGATTGGCGTTGAGCCCGATGATGGTCGCCGCGGCAATTGCCCCAGCCACGCGCCAGGGACGTTCGGGCAGGTGGGCATGGACAAACTGCGCCGCCAGCGTGACCGCGGCTGAGGTTTCCAGCGCCGCAAGCAAATGCGCGGTGCGCCAGCTTTCCCCGAACACGCACATCCAAAGGGCGTTCCAATAGGCGTTGAAAGGGGTTTGGGTAAAGCAGAAATCCAGGTATGGGCGCATGCCCGCCTTGATCAACTGTGCGGCAAGCAGGTGGAAGCCTTCGTCATCGGTGAAGGCCCGGGTCTGCGCGTAGAGCATCAATCCTGCGGCAAGCAGAACCCAGATGCTGTACATCCAAACGGGTGAGGGGCCGCAGGCTTCATCGCCAACGGCGGGCGCTGTTGCGGATTCCATGTTGATGTCCGTGGGCTGCATGGACGGGATGATAGGCCTTCTCAGGTTTTTCGGTCAAGGATGTCCGAATTCGCAAAAATTCCGCTCTGGGGCGGACCTCATTGTTGATAGCTACAATTCGCCACTAATGAGGACGACACCCAAGCAGGCTACAGCTTATGCGTTGCCAGCCACGACTTTGCTGTTTTCATTTGCGTCAAATTTGAGTCTGCGTTTTGCCAGCTTGATAGGAAGTTCTTGTAAACCTCTGTCGCCTTGGGCATATCCCCGGCCAGCGCGTAGGAAGGCGCGATTGCGCAGGGGCGGTTCGCGAACCGCTCCTTTGTTGTGCCCTGGCCGTCCCGATCAAATTTATCAGGGCAGGTCCCGGCCATGCCCGGGCACGGGTGGCCCCGATGGATCGAGCAGACGCCCGGTGGCACGTTCGTAGAGGCGGGTTTATCCCGCAACCGTCCCGACAAGGTCGGGACGCCGCCCGCGTTGGGCACGCGATCGCGCGCCCCCTCATGCCCGGCGTCGTTTCCGCCGATAACCGAAGTGGGAAAGTGTGGGCCGCGCAATTGATGATTCATGCCCACCCGGGTTCAATTTTTTCTCTCACCAAAGGCTAGAAATCTGCCGATAACTGAAGTGGGAAAGTGTGGGCCGCCCGCTCGAATCATCATGCCCGTGCGAAGGTCATTTTTGGCATCCTACCACCGTCTTCGATTCTGCCGATGCCCGAAGCGGGTAGGTTTTGAAATTTCAAATTTCCGATCTGCGATTCAGCTTAGGGACCTCGGTCCGCAGAACCCCGCCATTTTTGTTCATCCTCTCACCCAGAACCGCCGATAACCGAAGCGGGGGAGTGTGGGTTGCGCCATCGATAGACTCCGCCCGCGCGTGCTTCAAAAAGAGCACGTAGAGCCGGCCTTGAGTCCTTGGAGAAAATCCTCTGTCGGGACAAAATCAATCCCCCGCTCCTCGATCAACTTCGCCCCCGACTCATTTCCCTTCCCGCACGCACCATGTTTCTGACCTGCTCCTGGGTAAAGGGCTCCAGTGTCGCCCCAATGCATGAGACCAACAACATCGCCACTTTCAGGAGACTTGTCAGCGCTTTGCAGTGGTTCATCGCGTAATCCTGGCGCGTTGTCACTCTCATGGTTTGATGGTACTTTCCACCCGGAAGAGCTTGTAATTGGAGTATTGGTGGGTGTTACGAACCTTGCGGCCGCGAAAAACGGCATCCACTTGCACGTCTCGTGGCAGCCACATCACTCTCTTCGTCCCGGCCGGCCTGATTGGGTAGAAGTCAACCGTCGAAATCTGGCTGCTGAGGCCGATATCCTTCCGCGGCGCAAGAAGCCAGGTCCTGATGCGCAGGACCTGGAAGGTCTGGGCGTCGATCCACGCCAGTCCCTGGACCACCACGTTAACGCTCGTTCCCTGCATGTGGAATACCCCAAGGTCGGTCGCTCTCTCGGGATTCTGCGCAAACCCTACAACCTGACACTCCCGATTGCGAATCGTCTGCGTCCCAAAGTATCGGAAGTGGCTATCCTGCTGCTCTTCAGATCTAAAGAAAGCCCAGCTTCCAGCAAAGCCCGAGGTGATCATCGAGAAATCCCAAAAGCTCGCGGCATTGAGAGGTTTGCCCTTTAGGTCCGTGCGGTACTCCGCAAACGCCGGCAGATCGCCCCCTGGCCCCCGCACTACCACATAGTGAAAATCACGGGCCACCCGGGAGTAAGACATTGCCCCCTTGGAGACCACCTCTTCGTCGCACGTCACATTCAGGAAGTCATCAAAAAGGTGGGTGCAGGTTTGGCCAACGCGTTCGAGAACCAATGGTAGTCGATCCTGGCCCTGGGCCGCCCTCAGGTTGTGCAGATAAGGGGATTGGTGAATCTGGCTTGGAATCCAATCGATCAGCGTCTGGGCGTTCTTGTAGAGTTCGAGCTCCGCCGGCGTAAGTTTGATCTCTGCTTCAGGCGCCTGGGGAGGCGGCGGATTCTGTGGCGCCCTCGCGCCCATTGCGCCCATGCCCAGTGCCGCCAGTATGAAGCAACCCGATAGCGCCCTGAGGTTCATCATGAGTGCTCGCGATTCCCGGCCCTTAGGGCTGAGCGTAGTATCCCGTGCGCGTGTGCGCGGTGAGCCGGGGTTTGTCAATTTTGACCTGAAGGCTGTGATACTCGTCCGCATGCCCAGCCGCCGCTGAATCGAAGGTCAGAGTGTAGTAGGCCTTCGCGTCCTCAAGGCAACTCGCCATCGAGTCGCCCATGTCATTGCTCCGGTTGAGAACCAGCCCGCCGCTTTGGATCGCGAGGACCTGGAGGCCAAGGTTCCCGTCCTGGACGATTTTGGCTGAACCCACGCCCTTCAGAAACTGTTCATAGTAATACGCGCCGCTGAGACCTGGATCGACGTTGTAAAGCGTGATGCGACCCTCGCGCAGTTTCGTGGACAGCCAGACGACGTTGTGGAAGAGCGCCGCTGAATCTCTGCCTGGCATGCCGTTACCCTCTGCTGACAGCAGGGGCCAGCCCACGCCCAACCAGATCAGCAGTTTTCTGCCCGGCTGTTGTGCCTCATAAGCCACCAGTTGTTCCAGAGTGCGGACGGAAATCTGATCCCGTTCCTCAGCGCCGTAGATTCCCTGCGAGTTGGTAAAGCTGCGGATGCCGGGGTTGTTGGAATTCAGAGTGTCAGCCAGGGCGTTTCCGTCCCGGGTTGTAAGAGGCTGAGCTTTCGACTTGTCGGGAAATGAAATCAGCGACATGGGCAGGGGAAGTTCACCGCCGCCCTGGCGTAGAAAGCGCTTCAGTTGTTCGCGCTCAGAGGCCACGTTCCGGTACCCATCATTGATGGCATCGATAACCACGATCGCTTGCAGGGGAGGATCAGCATTTTTATCTCTTCCGCCGGCCTCACGAAAGGAGAGAATCGTCTGCGGCTTTTTATTGTCGAGAAGGGTGAAGTCCTGCTGTTGCAAACCACGCACCGGCTTCCCGGACCGGTCGGTTACGACCACATCAAGCGTAATGCGGCGGTCAGCATTCGCCGGAGCCGCTGCGCCAGGTTCTTGTGCTGATGTGTCCTGCCCACGCAAAAGATTAGCGGCGCACATGAGCGCAACCGCCGGGGCCAAGCTCAAGAGCAGCGCCAGGAGCCACAGGTGCCACGGAGTTCCGGCCTCATTGTATCGGACCATAACATGCACCTCTGATCTTGCCGTCCGTCCCAAGATCGATCCAGTACGTAAGGCCGGTAGGGCAACCAATGCTCCACAGCCCCCTGCAAATGGCCGAAATGCCGGGCGCAGGACAGGAAAAAGCAGCAGGTTCAAAGCTTGCAGTTGCCATTACCATTTTCCCGCGGTGATGATCAAAACCTTCAAAATCCATCGCCAAAACTCCACCTCCAAATGGCAAAGCTGATTCTCTCACAGCTTCGGACGCCCGTGGCACGCAATGTGAGCACTGGATTCAAAGCCGCTCTAGGGAAGTAGTCCCAATCCTTGAGGGGAAAATGGCAGACCAAAAGTAAATGGGGAATTTTTCCAGCGCCTGCTGGGAGAACTTACTTCAGCAGCGGGAGGCTGGCCAGGTTGCTAAGGCCCATGAAATCATTGGGGGCAAGGCCAAGATAGAAAATGCCCAGGATGCTGATCGTGAGGGCGGCCGCCACAGGCCAGGGCAGAATGACCTCTGCAGTGGCTGTCTTTCCATCGTGCATGTACATCGCCACGATGACTTTGAAATAGTAATAGACGGAAACGACGCTGTTCAGAAGGGCCAGGATTGTGAGGCCAACCAAATGTGAGTGCATCGACGCACGGAAGATATAGAACTTGCCGAGGAAGCCCGCAGTAGTGGGGAACCCGGCCAGGGACAGGAAAAAAACGGTAAAGGTGGCAGCAAGCAAGGGACGCTCCGCCGCGAGACCATTGTAATCTTCAATCTGAACCAGCCGCTCACCAGCACCCGCAAGATAAGCAATCAGGATAAACACGCCGACGTTCATCAGGGCATAAGCCACGAGGTAGTAAAGAACGGCGGAGATTCCGCGCGAGCCTCCCGCGGTAACGCCCACAAGTATGTATCCGGCATGAGCAATGGAGGAATAGGCAAGCATCCGTTTGATGTTCGTCTGCCGCAGAGCCGCCAGATTGCCAACGCACATGCTGAGGGCGGCGGAGATCCACAAAATCCAGAAGGTGAAACTGCTTGCTGCTGAAAAGCTGCCCAGGAACACGCGGAGGAGAATGGCAAAAGCCGCTGCTTTCGGTCCTACGGACATGAAGGCCGTGACCGGAGCCGGCGCACCCTGGTAAACATCAGGAGCCCAGATTTGGAAGGGGGCAACTGAAAGTTTGAAGGCAAGGCCCACAAACATCAGGATGAGCGCCACCTGCGCAAAAGCCGACCACTGGGGGAACTCCGCCAGGCGAGTGCTGGCGCCCAAAAGGTTGGTGGTTCCCGTCAAGCCGTAAACGAAAGCGATTCCATACAGGAAAAATGCGGTGGCAAATGATCCCAACAAGAAGTATTTCAGGGAGGATTCATTGCTCAGATTATCAGAACGCCGGTAACCCGCCAGGATGTAGGTGGAGATGGAAGAAACCTCCAACCCCAGGAAAATCATGATGAGATCGGTGGAGGAGGCCATAAAGCACATCCCTACCGTGGCCAATAAGACAAGGGCATAGAACTCGCCGTGCTGGGCGTGGTCGCGCTCCAGATAATCCATGGAGCCCAGCAGTACAAGGGCAGCGACAAAAAGAAACAGGTAGATGAAATATATGCTGAAATCGTCGGAAGCCACTGCCCCGCCAAAAGCCGGTCTCAACCCGGGGGTAAGCGAAAGTCGGGCGGCGGCAATGCCCGCGGCGCCAATTCCCAACAGGCCCAGCCACCCCAGCATTTTCTTGCTGGAGGCGCCAATGAAGGGCTCCAAAACCATGATCACGATGGCAAAGACAGAGAGAATAATCTCCGGGAGAATCCGAATCATGTCGAGGGGTTGAGGGATCATCGTCCAACCCCCACGTGCCCGGCTGGGGCGCGATCAACCAGAATACCGGAGTGTTGCTCCAGGCGCATCATCAGGGAGTCAACTCCCTTGTCCATGCGTCGCAGGAAGGGTTGGGGATAGATCCCCATGGCAATGATGACGACGACCATAATGGTTAGGATCAATTTCTCGCGAAAATCGCAATCGGGCAGGATGCGGTTCTTTTCGTTGGTGACTTCGCCGTAGAACACCCGCTGATACATCCAAAGGAGGTAGACGGCTGCCAGCACCACCCCCGCGGAGGCGAAGGCGGCATAAGCCGCGTGGCTGTAATAAGAGCCGATGATGATCAGGAACTCGCCCACGAAGCCGTTAAGCAGTGGCAGCCCCAGCGAAGCCAGCGCCGCAATCAGGAAGAAGGTGCTGTAAATGGGGATGGAGGTGGCCAAGCCGCCAAACTCACTGATCAGGCGGGTGTGCCGCCGCTCATACAGCATTCCCACCAGCATGAAAAGGGCTCCGGTGGAGATGCCATGGCTGAACATTTGGTAGATGGCGCCTTCAATGGCTTCGGGCCGGAAGGCGAAGATTCCCAGGACAACGAATCCCAAGTGGGCGACAGAGGAGTATGCCACGAGTTTCTTCAGGTCGGGCTGAACCATGGCGACAAGCGCGCCATAGATGATGCCGATGATGGCCAGTATGCAAATGACGGGGGCGAATTCATGCGCTGCCTCGGGGAAAAGCGGCAGGCAGAAGCGCAGCATACCGTAAGTTCCCATTTTCAGCAGAACACCCGCCAGGATGACAGAGCCGGCCGTGGGCGCCTCAACGTGGGCATCAGGCAGCCAGGTGTGGAACGGGAATATCGGAACCTTGATGGCGAAAGCGATGAAGAATGACAGGAAAAGCCAACGCTCAGCCTTGGGGGAGAGCGCGGAAAACGAAATCAGATGGTTCAGGATTCCCTGGAAATCGAAGGTGCCGGTGATGTTGTAGAGGTAGATGATTCCCACCAGCATCAAAGCGGAGCCGACCATGGTGAAAAGGACAAACTTGATGGCGGCATACACGCGACGCTCATGACCCCAGATGCCAATCAGGAAATACATGGGGATGAGCATGACTTCCCAGAACAGGAAGAAGAGGATCAGGTCAAGGGAGGCGAAAACTCCCATCATTCCCGTTTCGAGAGCCAGCAGGAAGATGAAGAACTCGCCGCGCCGCGTGGTGATGCTGTTCCATGAGACCAGCACCGAAAGCGGCGTCAGGAAGCCCGCAAGCAGGATCATGAGGGCGCTGAGGCCGTCGACACCCAGATGGTAGTTGACGGGAGGCAGAACCATCCAGGGGGACAGTTCGGTGAACTGCATTCCACCTGCATGCGCGTCGAAGCGCGTATACAGGCAGACGGTGATCATGAAAGTCAGGATGGAAAAGATGAGCGCGACCCAGCGGGCGGAAGAGGCCCGTTCGCGCCCAAGCAGGGCAATGACCACCGCACCCACCAGGGGCAGGAAGGTTATGATCGAGAGTATGTGCGCCGTGTACCAGGACATAGATAGCTTCTATCGGTGTTGCATTCACAATTCCCAGCCGGAGGGTGAGGCCTCGCCTCTTGCCGGATTACGCTTGGTTCGCAAAAACGTACAAGAGCCACAAAACCGCGCCCAGCAGCACCCACGTGGCGTAGCTGGAGATATTTCCGGATTGGATGCGCCGTAAAATATCGCCCAAACCGGCGGTGGCTTCACCCGTGCCATTCACCATCACATTGTCGATGGCGCCGGCATCAACTTTGCGCCAGAGGAACTTTTCTGAAACGACATGCAGGGGACGTACGATCAGCCAGTAATAGAATTCATCAACATAGTATTTGTGCGTCAGGACGCGATAAAGGTCAGCGAACCGTTCCGCCAATTCATCCGGAATTTCGGTGGACTTCAGATACCACCAGGATGCGATTACGATTCCCAGGAAAGCAGCTAGAATCGAGAAGCCCATCAGTGCTCCAGGGCTGAGTTCGGCCAGATGTTCAGAGGGAACGTGGCGCAATGCTTCGGTGGCAGGGGCGAAGACCGGTTCAAGGTAACGGTCAAAGCCCTCGCTGCCGCCCCAGGCTTTGGGCCAGCTCACCCATCCAGCCACGACGGAAAAAACCGAGAGCACGATCAACGGGATCGTCATCTTGGAACTGCTCTCGTGCAGGTGGTGCGCCGCCTCGGGCTCAACCCGGGACGCGCCAAAGAACGTCATATAAAGGCCGCGGAACATGTAGAAAGCGGTAAGGGCGGCCGTAAACGTCCCCATCCAGAACAGCGCAGGTTTGCCGAGCGGTCCTTCGTAGGCCCCCGCCAGAATTTCATCTTTGCTGAAGAAGCCCGCGCCGATCAGGGGAACTCCGCTGATTGCAATTGTTCCCACCAGGAAGGTCGCAAAGGTCGTCTTCAATTTGTGCCGCAAACCGCCCATCTTGCGCATGTCAAGCTCGCCGCTCATTGCGTGCATGACGCTTCCGGCGGCAAGGAAGAGCAGGGACTTGAAAAACGCATGCGTCATCAAGTGGAAAATTCCGGCGGCAAAGACGCCCGCACCGCAGGCCATGAACATGTATCCGAGTTGGCTGATGGTGGAATAGGCCAGCATGCGCTTTAAATCGTTTTGGGTCAGGGCAATGGTTCCGGCAAAGAACGCTGTAAGGCAGCCGACGATCCCAACGACTTCAAGGGCGAGGGGAGCGTGGGCGAAAATGATGCTCGACCGCGCGACCAGATAGACGCCTGCCGTTACCATGGTGGCGGCGTGGATCAAGGCGCTGACCGGCGTGGGGCCTTCCATCGCGTCGGGAAGCCAAACGTACAAGGGAAGCTGTGCCGATTTGCCCGCTGCGCCTACGAACAGGAGCAGGCCAATGGCGACCAAGATTCCTTCGGACTCGTTCATTGGCAATGCTGCAACTCTGGCGAACACAGCTTGAAAATCCAGGGAATGGAAAGTCCAGAAGATAAGTGCCACACCAACGGTAAACCCGGCGTCACCAATGCGCGTAACAATGAATGCTTTCTTGCCGGCGTCAGAAGCGGATTTCTTCGTAATATAAAAGCCAATCAGTAGATAAGAGCAGAGTCCCACGCCCTCCCATCCGACGAACATCAGCGGATAGCTGGACGCCGTGACCAGCGTGAGCATCATGAAGAGGAAGAGGTTCAGGTAAGTGAAGAAGCGATAGTAGCCGCCCTCATGCTCCATGTACCCGCGGGAGTAGAGGTGAATCAGAAAGGCGACGATGGTGACCGTGAGGGTCATGATCAGGGTCAGGCGGTCGTAAAAGAACGCATATTCCGCGCGTAACTCACCGGCCTGAATCCAGGTGAAATAAGAATGAATGAAGGGCGCCGGTTGGCTTCCGGAATTGGTGTAGATCCAAGCGGAGAGAAGAGCGAAGACCATGGAAAGCCCCGCCCCCGTGCATCCGATGATGGAGACGGTGGCCTGCGAAAAACGGCGGCCCAGGATGCCATTAAGGGCTGCGCCCGCCAGCGGGGGCAACACCATGAGGAGGAGTAGGATTTCCAGGTTCATGAAAGTTTCTTCTGTGATCTTACTGCCGGCGGCCATCTTCCGGGCCCTTGGGGCCCGAATCAATCCATTGGGCGCGCCGTTACAGCTTCATTGAATCTACGTCTTCAATGTTCAGAGACTTATGATTACGGTGCCAAGCGATGATGATTGCCAGGCCCACCGCCGCTTCAGCAGCGGCAACTACGATGACAAAGAACACAAAAATCTGGCCATCAAGATTTCCCAGGAAGCGCGAAAATGCCATAAACGCCAGGTTCACCGCGTTCAGCATCAATTCGATGCACATGAAAACGGTAATGATATTGCGCCTGAAGATGAATCCAGCGGCCCCGATAACAAAGAGCACAACACTGAGCGCCAGATAATGTGAAAGCGGTACCATAGTTAAATCCCAGGAGCCAGAAGTCAGGAGCCAGGAGTCAGAACCAGAAACTCATCCGTTTACCAGGGTTGAATGCTTGCTTCTGTTTCCTGACTCCTGACTTCTGGCTCCTTCGCTATCAAAATTCTTTCTTTGCCAAAACCACTGCCCCCAACACCGCCACCAGTATCAGGATGGAGGTCACCTCGAAGGGCAGCACGTAATTATGGGGAGCCTTAAAAAGCAAATAGCCGATGGCCGCCGGGCTGCCGTCCAGGTGAGGCGGAGCCGTTGCCGAAGTGGGTGGAAACTGGTCATATACAACCATCAGCATCCCGCCCAGGAATGCGCCGATCAAGGGTGCGCCGAACCATCGCGCAATTTTGCTTCTGTGGCTGTCAGCTTCATGCCCGGCGTTCAGAAGCATGATGACGAAAACGAATAAGACCATAATGGCGCCGGCATAGACGATGACCTGAATCACCGCCATGAACTCCGCTCCCAGCAGAAGATACTCAACTGCCAGCGAGCAAAGCACAATGATCAATGAAAGGGCGCTGTAAACCGGCGTCCTTTGCAGCACCATGTTCAGAGCGGCAAAGACTGTGATGGCGGCGAAAATGTAAAAAAGTATCGACATTTTATTAAGAAGTCAGGAGCTAGGAGTCAGTAGACAAAATACTTGTACCGTCTGATTCCCCTGCTAGTCTTTCTGCTCCGAGGCTCCAACCGCGAACCCAATTTCCAATTTCTGAATCCTGAATCCTGTCTCCTGCCTTCCGATTCTTACCCATGCCAGGCAACCAGGAAACCGGTCACCAGAATGTTCAGCAGGGCCAGGGGCAGAAGGAACTTCCACCCCAGTGACATGAGCTGATCATACCGGAAGCGCGGCAGCGTGCCACGCATCCAGATGTAGAAGAACATAAAACCAAAAACTTTCAGGCAGAACCAGAAAACGGGAAGCAGAATTCTCACAATCAGCGGTCCAAACGTCGGTCCGTGCCAGGCGCCAAAGAAGATGATGGTGGCCAGGCATGAGACCGTCACCATGTTGGCATACTCTGACATGAAGAACATGGCAAATTTCATGCTGCTATATTCGGTGTGGAATCCACCCACCAACTCCGTCTCACCCTCGGGAAGGTCAAAAGGTACGCGATTCGTTTCCGCAATCGCCGAAATAAAGTAAACCAGAAACCCGATGGGCTGGACGAAAATATACCAGTGCGGCAGATACGTGTTGAATCCATGGATATGCCAGAAGCCGCTTTGGGCATTGGCAATCCCGCGCAGGCTGAGCGTTCCTGCCATCATCAGCGTGCCGATCAGAGCCAGTCCCAGGGAGAGTTCGTAGCTGATCATCTGCGCCGATGATCGCAACCCGCCGAACAGTGGATATTTGCTGTTGGACGACCAACCAGCCAGGGCAATGCTGTAAACGCCAAGCGACGTGACGCCGAGAACAAAGAGCAGGCCGACATTCAGATCGGTGATTTGCATCTGAATCTCATGGCCATACAACGTAAAAGTGCCGCCAAAAGGAATCACCGCGATGGAAAGAAAGGCCGTGACAAATCCCAGAAAAGGTGCCAGCCAATAGATGATCTGGTCTGCCTCGAGAGGCATGATGTCTTCTTTAAGAATAAACTTGATGCCGTCTGCCAGCGGTTGCAACAGTCCGTGCGGCCCCACCAGGTACGGGCCCCACCGGGCCTGCATATGGGCCACTACTTTACGCTCCAGCCATGTTATGTAGGCGATTGCGGTCAGCAGAATGAAGAGGATCAGCGCGATCTTCACTCCTGCAATAATGACCAGAATGGCCAAATCAGAAAATGTGCCCATGAGGTTTCTTAGCTTCGTCCACTGAATTCAGCGCCCAACTATACCGGCTAACTGTACCTGATGTGAAGAGTGAATCTCGCGATGAGAAAACCAGATCGTTGCTGGCCAGCGCAGGCGGCGTTCCCGTCGGCAGTGTTTGCACGGCACGGCCCACCAGCAGGTTCGGCAGGGCAATCGCGTACCCCGGCACCTTGGTGACAATTTCGCGCAGGACGTCATCCGCTTTGCGATAGTTCCACTTGTGGCCCATCATTCTTGCCAAGGCCAGCAGAATTTCCAAATCACTGCGTGTTCCCGCCTTGCGCATGGTCTTTTTGAGGATCTGCACCTGCCCGCAAGTGTTTGTGACCGTGCCGGATTTTTCGGCAAAACTGGTCGCGGGCAATACCACATCCGCAGACTCACTGGTTTCAGTTGGGAACAACTCCGCCACCAATAGGAATTCAAGCTTGCCCAGGTGGTCTTTGACTGCCGGAAACGTCTTGGCCGGGTTTGAACCAAATACCAGCAAGGCCCTGATTTCACCGGACTCAACGCCCTTCAAAATTGAGCGGATATTGCGGCCCGGCGTCTCAGCAAGTTTGGATTCCCAAGCAGCCTCGAAGTTGGCGCGTGCCGCTGCATCGGATATTGATCCATAGCCGGGCAGCGTATCGGGCAACAATCCCAGGTCTGCCGCACCGCGGGAATTGGCGTAGTCGCCAAGCGCCACAAATCGCGTCTGGCCGGGAAGGGTCAAGCCCCACTTCACCAGTTCGGCCACGTCTTTGCCGCGAATCTCATCGCCAAAGATGATGATGGTTCCGGATTCCTTTGCCAGGCTTTCGCGAAGTTTTGCCAGTTCGTCAGATCCCGCCTGCCCTGCCAGCGTTCGAATCGCGTCCGCCTCTCCCCCTGTCGGGATTGAGACGCTCTGCTTCGCCTGCCGCTGCAACTTGATTTCGCCGCTATTCAACAGATACAGGTGGGCTTCATGACTTCGAACCGCCTGTCGAATCTGATAGGCAATCAGCGGGTGCTGATGGGTGGGATCATTCCCCACCACGAGAATGCTGGAAGCCGCAGCAATGTCATCGATGGTGGCATAACGGCGGTCGGCATTGGCGGCGGTCAAGGCTCCCACGAGGGAGGAGTAGTCCGCGGTGCGATGGTGATCCAGGTTATTTGTTCCCAGCACCGTGCGCGCAAACCGACCCAGCAGGTAATTCTCTTCGTTGGTGGTGCGATTGGAGCCAATTACCGCAACGGAATCAGGCCCGTGTTCTTTCAGGATTCCTTTGAGCCGCTCGACTGTGGTCTCCAGAGCCTCTTCCCACGTGCGGGTCTCCTGCTTGCCATTCTTCCGGATGAGCGGTGCGGTCAGTCGCTGTTCATGATTGACGAAGTCCCAACCGAAACGGCCTTTAACGCATAGAAACTCGCCATTGAAGCCGGAATGGTCGCGGTTGTTGGCGCGAATAATCTCGTTATTGCGAACCGCCAAGGTAGTCTTGCATCCATCCGCGCAGTGGTTGCATGTGGTGCCGGTATAGGTCAATTCCCATGGGCGGGTCTTGTAGCGATAAGTTCCGCTGGTGAGCGCGCCGACAGGGCAAATATCGATGCACATGCCGCACTCTTCGCACTCCAGCTTTTCACCCTGATTGGGAATGATTTCGCTATGTGCGCCGCGGAAGCCAATTCCGTAGGCATTGACGTCAAGGCCTTCGTCACAAACGCGCACGCAGCGGTAGCAGAGGATGCAGCGGGGCCAATCGTAATAGACCAGGTTGGAAAACTGCCGCTCCTCATGGTGCATCTTGGATTCCATGAAGCGCGTTTCCGCCGCTCCGTAACGGAACACTGCGTCCTGAAGCTCGCACTCGCCGCCCTTGTCGCACACAGGGCAATCAAGGGGATGATTGGTGAGCAGGAACTCCAGCATGGCTTTGCGGGCGTTCTTTACGTCCTCGGTCTCGGTAAGAACCACCATGCCGTTGGCCACCACGGTGGTGCAGGCGGTTTGGAGCTTCGGCATTTTTTCAATCGCCACCAGGCACATGCGGCACGCGCCTTGGAGCGTGAGGCCAGGGTAGTAGCAATACGACGGAATTTCAATGCCCGCTTGTTTTGCTGCCTCAATCACCAGCGTTCCCGGAGGAACCTGCACGGCTTTGCCGTTGATCGTCAAGCTCACGGGCGCAGCGGTGGTGTTGGTGCGCGGCGAAAGGCTGGGGCTGCGTGTATATGGCCCCGGGACGTTGAGGTTTTCCTCTTTGGGGGGCATATCCAGGATGACGAAACGCGAATCGTGCCTCTGCTCACTCATTAGACGCTCACCGCCTTCTTCTCATGAGGGCAGTACCCAAGCTTGAGATGCTCCTCGAACTCGTGCCGGAATTTCTTGAGAATGCTGATGGTCGGCATGGCCGCCGCGTCTCCAAGAGGGCAGAGTGTCTTGCCCAGAATATTCATGGAAACATCCAGCGCTGTATCCGGGTCGTTGGGCAGGGCTGCGCCGGCGTTAAAACGGTCAAAAAGATGTTTCAGCCAAGACGTACCCTCGCGGCAAGGGATGCACCATCCGCAGGATTCATGCGCGTAGAACCGCATGATTCGGCCCACAAACTTCACCATGCAGGTGTCTTCATCCAGCACCACCACACCGCCGGAACCCAGCATGGATCCGGCCTTGGCGACGGAGTCATAATCCATGTTGACGTCGATCTCATCCGCCGTCAGCACCGGGCATGATGATCCGCCCGGAACAATTGCTTTCAATTTTTTCCCGCCGAGGACGCCACCTCCAACTTCTTCAATAATCCGGCGAAGTGGGAAGCCCATGGGCAGTTCGTAAACGCCGGGGCGGTTGATGTGGCCGCTCAGGCAGAAGAGGCGCGTGCCTCCATTCTTGGGCGAACCCAGATTGGCATACCACTCAGGCCCGTTCAGTAGAATGTGGGGAACATTGGATAGCGTTTCCACATTGTTTACCACGGTCGGGCCGCCGTATAGTCCAACCACCGCGGGGAAGGGAGGTTTGATGCGGGGATAGCCGCGCAGGCCTTCCAGAGAATTCAGCAGAGCCGTCTCTTCGCCGCACTCGTAGGCGCCCGCACCGGTGTGCGTGCAGAGCTCAAAATCAAATCCTGATCCTTGAATATTTTTGCCCAGGTAGCCGGCGGCATAGGCTTCCGCAATGGCCTTGTCAACGATGTCCAGCAGATAGCGGTACTCGCCGCGAATGTAGATGAATCCCTGGTGTGACTGGATGGCAAAACCGGCAATGACAATACCTTCGATCAGTTGGTGGGGGTCGTACTCCATTAACGGACGGTCTTTACAGGTGCCGGGCTCGCTCTCATCGGCGTTGCAGACCACGTACTTGGGCTTGGCCGACTGCTTGGGAACAAAGCTCCATTTCATGCCGGTGTTGAAACCCGCACCACCACGCCCCCGAAGGCCTGAGTTCTTGACGGTGTTGATGACGTCTTCCGGCGTGCTGGCCAGGGCCTTTTTCAGGGCCTTATAGCCGTCATGCTGAACGAAGACGTCAAGGGAAGTGTTATTCGGCACGCCAAAGCGTTTGCTGATAACCTTCACTTCCAGGGGGCTGTTGCCCATCGGGTTGTTGTAGCCAGGCATAAAGTTGTCAGTCGTCAGTTGTCAGTCGTCAGTCGCCGGGTCTCCATGCAACTCCCGCGACTTTGTTGCAAGGACGGGAGGCTAATTCTGGCTCCTAACTTCTACCTACTAACTTCTAGCTCCTGCTCCCTCACATCTTCGCTTTGGGCTCGCTCTTCTTCAAATCGTCAATCACGGCGTCAAACTTTTCCGCCGTCAGGTTCTCGTAGAAGTCGTAATTCACCTGCATGGCAGGCGCGCCGCAGCACGCACCCAGGCACTCGACTTCTTCCAGTGAAAACAGTCCGTCGGGCGTGGTCTGCTTGTGTTTGATTCCCAACTTTTTGCAGGCGTGCTCGAAAACCTCATCCGCCCCGCGCAACATGCAGGAGATGTTGGTGCAAACCTGGACGTTGTACTTGCCCACGGGTTTGCGATGCAGCATGGAGTAGTAGCCAATGACTTCCACAACTTCGATCGGCCGAACATCCACGCGCTGCGCCACTTCCGCAATGACCTCTTCGCTTACGTATCCCACTTCATCCTGAGCGTACATCAATAGGGGAACCATCGCCGAACGCTTCAAGGGATAGCGCGCGATGAGCTGGTCGAATTTTTTTAGCAAGGATTCAGAAAGCATGTTTTTAAAGTGTAAAGTGTAAAGGGTAAAGGCTGAGGTCGAGTTTTACCCTTTAGCCTTTATACTTCACCCTATTCCCTCTATCGATCCACTTCACCCAGAACAATATCGATGGTTCCGATGCAGGCCACGACATCAGCAATCAACCGGCCCTCGATCATCTTCGGCAGCGCCTGCAAGTTCGCAAACGAAGGCGCCCTGACGTGGCAGCGGAAAGGTTTTGGTGAGCCATCGCTGACCATGTAGAAACCCAACTCGCCGCGGGGTGATTCAATGGCCTGGTAAACTTCGCCGATGGGGGGATGGAAACCCTCGGTCACGATCTTAAAGTGATAGATCAGGGCCTCGATGGAGGTCTTCATGCTCTCGCGTTCCGGCATGACGATGTGCGGAGCGTCGGCCTTCACAGGGCCCTCGGGCAAGCCTTCCATGGCTTGGACAACAATCCTCAGCGATTGCCGCATCTCTTCAATGCGGGCCAGGTACCGGCCATAGACGTCGCATTCAGAGCGCGTGGAAACCTTGAAATCAAACTTTTCGTAGCCTGAATAGGGCTGTTTCTTCCGGATGTCCCAATCGATTCCGGAACCGCGCAGAGACGGGCCGGAAAGGCCGTAAGCAATTGCGTCCTGGGGCGCGATATATCCAACTCCCTGAGTCCGGCGCAGCCAGATGGGGTTGCGGGTCAGCAGGGTCTCGTACTCATCGAAGCGGGCGGGAAACCGCTTGGCAATGCTCTTTACACCCTTCAGCCAGCCCAGTGGCGGTTCCAAAGCCAGTCCGCCGATGCGGAAATAGCTGGTCATCATGCGCTGGCCCGAGATGGCCTCAAAGATGTGCAGAATCTCTTCGCGTTCGCGGAAACAATAGAGAAAAACCGACATGGCGCCGAGATCGATGGCGTGAGTTCCAAGCCATACCAGGTGGCTCTGAATGCGCGTCAACTCGGTCAGCAGCACACGGATCCACTGCGCCCGCGGTGGAATTTCCAAGCCTAGCAACTTCTCCGCCGCCATGCAGAATCCCAAATTGTTTGACAGCGGGGAGAGATAATCCATCCGGTCGGTCAGCGGAATGCCCTGTGAATACGTCTTGCTTTCAAAGGTCTTTTCGAACCCGGTGTGCAGGTAGCCGATGTCGTAAATGGCCCGCACCACGGTTTCGCCTTCAAGTTCCAGCACCATCCGCAGCACGCCGTGCGTGGAGGGATGCTGCGGGCCCATGCTCAGGATGACCCGATCGTCATGACCCGGAATTTTTTCAAGTGTTACCGGCATTTAGCGGTAACCCTCCGTGGGATAGTCTTTGCGCAACGGGTATCCTTCCCATTCATCCGGCAGGACGATGCGCCGCATGTAGGGGTGGCCATCAAAATTGATTCCAAACAGGTCGAACACTTCGCGCTCAAACGCATTGGCAGCTGGCCAGACCGGGACGGCGGTAAGGCAATGTGGATTCTCACCCGACACGCGAACTTTCAGGCGCAGGCGCTGTGCGGTCTCAATTGAGAGCAGGTGATAGACCACCTCAAAGCGCGGTTCCTGTGGGTAAAGATCCAATGCCGTAACATCGGCAAGAAAACTGAACTTCAGCGTGGGCTCATCCCTTAGGAATTCGCAGACTCGCAGGAAAAAGGGCGCCCGGATGTAGAACGTTACCTCGTCCCGAAAGATGATGGCATCTTCCACGGCCTCGGGCTCATACTCCCGCAACTTCAGGAGTGCTGGATTGTTTTGAAGGTCGGCGGCCATAAGGGTCAATTCGGAATTCGAGCCGGGGCAATTGATCGGAAGATCGGGTGAACAGATCGGACGACCACTAGCGGGTCCAGTCGAGGGCCCCCTTCTTCCAGAGATAAATATAACCCGCCAGCAAAATGCCGATGTACAAAGACATTTCGATGAAACCAGACCAGCTCAGGCTCCGGTAGACGACTGCCCATGGATATAGGAAGACGGCTTCCACGTCGAACAAGATAAAGAGCATGCCGATCAGGTAAAAGCTGACGGAAAAAGTTCCTCGGGCATCACCCACCGGAATGCTTCCGCATTCATACGGGCCAAGCTTCTCTTTGGAGGGGCGTTTGACGCCCACCCACCAGGATAAACCCAGCATGCCGCCGGCAACCGCCACGACAGCAATAAGATGCATCAAAATGGGGATGTAAACTCTAACCATTACAGTTGTTTAGAAGGACTTCGATGTGTCGTTCCCGAATTGAAAACTATACGGGGCGGGTCCGATGAGTGTCAAGTTTTTTCTTGCTTGGCGGAGAGCTAGTCAGTAACATCCTTATTTGACAAGGGGATCTGCTGGTTGCGGGGAAAAAACCATGATCATGGGGTTTAACACCGATATCAAACACGACGGCGTTGTCTTCCACGTTCAGACGGAGCCTCGCAAGGATGCGGGCATTGATACCACGGTGTACACGCGAGGCGCAGTCATTTACAAGCTCAAGAGCTCCTACCAGGATTTGCTGGATTCGCCCGATTTCAGCGATGACAAATTGAAGCACCGACTGGAGGAGCAGCACCGCCTGATCATTGCTCGCATTCGTGGTGGCGAATTCAAGCCTGCCGTTGATCAAGCCGGCCCCGCCTGATTTGGAGCCCTACTTAAAATGAACATCTATGTGAACGGAGAACTGCGCGAGGTTCCGGAAAAATTGACCCTGGCGGCACTGCTCGAATGGTTTAAGCTGCCCACGGATCGCGTGGCTGTGGAGCGCAATCGCGAAATCGCATCAAGGTCCACCTGGGCCGAAACCCTCATCCAGCCAGGCGACCGTTTGGAAGTGGTACACTTCGTAGGAGGCGGAGCAGAGGATAGAAGCTGGAAGTCAGGAGCTGAAATTCGTTGCTGAATTCTTGCAAGCTGACGATGAATGATCCCAACGCGCGAAACATCCTGACTCCTGGCTCCTGACTCCTTTTTCACAATGAACTTTTACCCCCACATCCCCGCGCCTTTCACCGTCGTTGACTTGCTCATCAAGCTGGCGATGATGGCCCTGGTGGCGGGATTTATTGCGCGCTTCAGCAAGTTCCGCGACCTGCTGATGATTGAGCAGCGCGGCCCCCGCGAAAAGATTCAGTTTGCCGCGTTTTTGGGCCTGCCCTTCATGGTTGGCGTGCTGGTCCGCCTTCTCTCCCAATCCCAATATCCCACCACGGATATGAGCCTGGAAATAATCGTTCTTGCCGGGTTGCTGGGTGGGACCATTGTGGGTCTGGCCGTGGCCCTGATTGTCAATCTGCCGATTCTTGTGATCGCCTGGTGGGTTGCAACGCTGTCATTGTTCCCGGCCTTTGCCCGCGGCGTGCCGCCTTCGTTGATTCCGTACTACCGCCCTGAACTGCTCGCGCCCCTGATGGCCACTCTTTATGCGGTTGCGGCGGGCACGGCGCGCTGGGTCTGTCCTGACAAGGAGCAGATTTGGAAATTCTCCCCCTCCTTTGATCTCAGCCTCTACCGCTCCATCAAGCAGCGCTTCAAACATCCGGCCATTGACTGGCAGGTTCTTTTCTTTCTCGTTTGCATCAGCTTGGAAATTATCCGCATGTTGGTGGTGGGCCCCATCGCCCACGGCACCCTCTTCTATCCCTGGTCTCCCCACTTCTGGACGCGCGTCCTGATTGTTCTGGCCACCATCTTTGGCGTCAGCCTGCCGGTGAGAATCTGGAACACCACGCGCATTGAGCGCAAGCTGGTGGAGCAGGAAACAGCGCTGCTCAAGGCCCGAATGGACGCGTTGATCAGCCAGATCAACCCGCACTTTCTGTTCAATACGCTCAACACCATCTCCTCGCTGATTCGCTTTGATCCTGATACGGCGCGAACCGTGCTCTTGAAGCTTTCGAACATCCTGCGCCGCCGGTTGCGGGCCCAGGGTCACTTCTCGCCCCTTCAACAGGAGCTGGATTTCATTGACGATTATCTGGATATTGAAGTGGTGCGGTTCGGGCGCGACAAGCTGCATATCCGTAAGGAGATCGACCCGGAGACTCTTGACATGGTCGTGCCCAGCATGATCTTGCAGCCACTGGTTGAGAATGCCCTTCGGCACGGCATCGCTCCCAAAATCGAAGGCGGCGCGATTACCTTGAGGGCGCATCGGGCCGCGGGCCGCCTGGTGGTGGAAGTTGTGGATGATGGCGTCGGCATCTCGGAGCAGCGGCAGACGGAGGTCTACGGCAGCGGAATTGGCATCAGCAATGTGCAGGAGCGCCTGAAAGTGGTTTACGGCCAGGACTTCCTGATGAAGATTGACAGCCAGACGGGGCGGGGAACCTGCATCCACATTGAGATCCCCGAACTGGTCACCAAGCTTCCGTCCCCGCCGGTGGAGCGCTCGCCCGTGACCTCCTCATAACCGGGCTTTCGGATATCAGGCATCAGCAGGGAAATCTGCGGCGTTTCCAAAATTGCCCCGGGGCGGTATTCTATTTAAAAAACAAGGAGCGAGGTTTCCCTATGGCGAATGACGGGCCCGAGGATCAGAAAAAGCCGCCGGCTTCAATGAGCATGATTGAGCCGAGGATTCGCAACATCTATCTCTCTTTTTACAAGGAGAGCTACTTCAAGCCTTCCGCGCTCGATTTGAAAACCAAGGAGCTCATCGCCATTGGCTGCTCACTGGTGGCGAAGTGTGAAGGATGCTTGGAAGGGCACCTGAAGAAGGCGCAGGAATTGGGCGCCACCAAGGAAGAGATCAGTGATGCCATCGTGGTGGCCGTGGGAATCGCCGCTGCAAGCGTCATGGATTTCTCTGATAAGGCGGCCATTAAACTTGATTTGCATCACTTTGAATAGAAGGTGTCAGGTGCCAGGTATCAGGTGTCAGGGCAAAGGCAAAACGGTAAAGGGTAATGGTTAATGGAAGATGGGTAAAAGGTCATCAGCGGGGCCTTTGCTATATCCTTTAGCCTTTAAACTTTAACCTTTGACTCGCCTGCATCCTGTATCCTTCATCCGTTGCACTGACACCTGATACCTGACACCTGACACCTTTCATTTATGGATTCTCTGGTGATCGCCAACCTCTTTCTGCTGCTCTTCCTGGGCCTGGCGGACAACCAGATGATCGCCGCGCTTTTGCCCTCGCTCGTTAAATCATTCGGTATCACAGTTTCGACAGCAGGCTTGCTGGTGGTTGTGTATTCCTTCGCCGCGGCGGTGGCGTCGTTCTTCTCTGGCACTCTTTCTGATCATTACGGGCGGCGTCGATTCCTGCTGGCAGGTGTGGCGTTCTTTGCCGTGGCTTCCTTAGCTGCCTCGCACAGCCGAAGTCTGAATGAGTTGATGCTGGCGCGTGCATTGACCGGCTTGGCCGCCGGCACGCTCTCCACCTGCTCCATCACTTTCGCAGCGGATTGGTTCCCTTACAACGTGCGTGGACGCGCCATCGGTTTGATCTCTTCCGCATATTTCGCCGCGCCGATCCTGGGGGTGCCCATCGCCGCGCAGATTGCCGACCGCTTTGGCTGGCGCCGCGCATTCCTTTTCTTCGCTGGGCTCGCCGTGGTCACCGCGGTCGCCACGCTGCGTTTGCCCCTTGAGCGTTTGAACCCCCAGCCCTCCACGGAAAAAATGCGCGGCGCGGTGGAGGCCTTTCGCACTTTTCTCTCGCGGCGCGACACTGCTGCGGCGCTGGGGATTGCCTTCCTGGTTTCAGGCGGGCTGGTCGGCTTTCTCACCTATATCGGCCAATGGTTGAACGGCAGCTTTGGCCTTTCCACGCGCACCATTGGATGGGTCTTCATGCTGGGCGGAGTCGTGGCCGTGGGCAGCGCTCCGCTGGGTGGAATCCTTTCTGATCGCTGGGGCAAGCGGGCCGTCTCCATCCTCAGCAACATCGTTCTGGTGGTGGCCCTGGCAATGATTCCCTTCCTGCCCTGGGGGTGGACCCTGCTGGCTGCGTTTGCACTGGCAAGCCTGGGAGCGGCCTTCCGGCAGGGCCCTCTGACCGCATTGATGACGGAGATGGTGCCCGCAGCCCAGCGCGGCTCCTTCATCGCCATGCGGAACATCTCATCTCAAATGGGAATTGGCGCCACAGCTTACGTGGGCGGGTTGCTGTTTCAGCATTCAGGTTACGCCGCCGTAACCACCCTCTGTGCCGCGATGACGGCGGTGGTGGTGCTATTGCTTGCCACGCACATTGTCGAACCCTGCAGCGAATAATTCCCCAAACCACAACATTTTTCTCCGGCCTGTGTTTGAACCAACAGATGGCCTTCACAGAACCCTTGAACTTGGGGAGAAAGGCCACGGCAAAAGGAGAGGAAAATGAAAACTCGACTGATGATTTTGGGTGCGGCTCTGGCGATGGCAGTGTCGACTTCCGTCGCCCAGACGAATCCTTCCCCCGCGGCCGTCCCGCCGCCAGGGACGATTGGTGAACGGAAGCAAAACCAGCAGGACCGCATTGCCAACGGCATTGACAGCGGCCAGCTTACCGCGGGCGAAACCAAAAACCTGGAACAACGTGAAGCCAATCTGAATGGGAATGAGCGGCAGATGCGGGCCGCGGACGGAGGCAAACTTACCGCTGCCGACCGCACCGATCTCAACCGGCAGGAGAATCACATTTCGGGGCAGATCTATCAGGACAAACATAATGCGCGCACCGCTAGTTACGGCAACGGTGAGATTGGTCAGCGCCGCGAGAATCAGCAGGACCGCATTGCCGAGGGAATTCGCAGCGGCCAGATGACGCCCGGCGAAGCATCGCGGCAGGAAGGCCGGGAGCAGGGCTTGAACCGCGAAATCAGCGGCATGCGCCAGGCGAACGGCGGCAAACTCTCCGCCAGCCAGCGCAATCTTGTTAACCAGCAGCAGAACAAGCAATCACGCCAGATTTACAGGGGAAAACATAACGGCAAGACAGGTCACTGAAACCCCGGAACCGGTTGCTGAGAACTCGCAAACTCCTGAAGCCTCCGTTCCATAGACGGGGGCTTCTGCTTCTTGGTAGTAGTCTTTTCCCTTGAGCACTTCCCCAACAATTTCTCTACGCCATGCCGTGGTCAATGACAGCCGTTATGTGGTGCCGTCAGCCGCAATTCCCCGCCACAATGGTGGTGCAACCACTATAAGCTGGGCATCCTACGCCTCGAACATGGCGGAGCAATCGTGTGTTGACGCGGGACTCGAAGCGTTGTGGCGGGGTGAAATAAAGGCTCAAGCTTTAACGCAAACTGCCGATAATCCCAGCAGGGAAGTGTCTGCCTTTGTGCCGCCTCCGCCCCCCCCTTTAAAGGGGCTTATCGGCAGAATTTGGCTTGAGCATGAAAAGGAATCAAGGCGGTGGTCATGGGCCATGTAGCGGCGTAGCGCAGCGCGGTGAAACCGCAGCCAACCGCGACTGGTAGGGGCTGGGCTTGCGTTGCCCTGCCCCCGGATTTTTCCCGCGTTACGGAACGAGGGCAGGGCAAGCCCTGCCCCTACGAGTCGCGCCAATTGTTTGCTAAGAAAAAAAATACGGTATTGCAATGCAAAGTTATTTTTCTCCGAGAAAAATACCTCTGCACTACGCCCCGGGATTTGAACCCATACCGAAATGATATCTTGCGGCGACGGATTTGAGGAATATACTGGGCGCCATGTCTCGACTACGGCGCCTGGTGTTATCGGCCCCTTGGTTCTTTATCACCTGCCGCGTTTTGCCCTGGCGCGGGATTCCCGCGGCCTGTCGGTCGACCGTGTTTTGTTGCCGGCCGACCTGCACACACGTATTTGATGTTACTTGAAAGAACTTGAACCCTACGATGAGGCGAATCGCTATATTTGCTGTTGCCGGGCGCGATGAGTAATGGAAACGGGGCGTAACGCAGAGAAATTTTTCTCGGAGAAAATAACGCGCTACGCCGCTCCAGAAGTAATTGATGGATATGTCATGGATACTAAAATAAGTATCACGGTCATTTGGGTCAGCCTTGTTTCCGCGGCAATCATGATGGCGGTCCCCCCGAATGAGCAGGAACTTGACGGAAAATGGTGGCGCAGCGTAGACCAGTGGCGGCAGCTTGGTTTTGTGCACGGTTATGTGGACTGCGACTGCTACATACATCCTGGCCCGGAAGGGTTCAACGACGTTTCAATGGAGGGCATTCAGGGGAAGATTACCCAATACTATAATAATCCTGGTGCTGATATACACAGGCCGGTATTTGCGGTTCTGAGGGCCGTAGGCGTTTCCCACATCGCGGGAAGCGTAGCAGCGACCTTCGGGCTAGATGACAGCGAATACTGGCGACAAGGTAGGGGAGAGTTCCGATTGGGGTTCATTGAAGGTTACTTCTGCTGTCTGGCTTCAAAGCCGAAAATGCGTGCCCGCTTTCCCAAGCCGCCACAAAACTATGTGGCACGTATCTCGGACTGGTACGGAATCAAGGAGTGCGATCCAAGTTATATTGACCCCCAAAGGGCCGACCAACCGATCGCCCGGGTGCTGTTCAAGTTTGCAGACAAGCCCTAACAGGCGAACGAAAACCACAACCCTGTCAAATAACGGGAGGGGACGGCGACATACACTTGGAGTGCACCCCTAGTGGAGCGGCGTAGCGAGCGGGTAGCCCGGAGTTGTGCGCATTCGGCACGACTCCGGAACCTTGAACGAGATAAGATTTGCCGGGTTATTTGCGCCGAAGCGAAGGAACTGGTCAGGAACCATTTCACCCCCGCCATTGCACCCCTTTGGATTGCCTGCGCCTAGCCTAAATTCCCATTGACAAGGGCTAGCCTGCGGGTATACTGCTGGTGAAGATGTTTGGTTTTGAGTCAAGGCGGTCCTCATGCTCGTGATGGAAGCTTTCAAACTCTCCGCTCTTTGCTGCCAATTTGTCGCCTTTCAAAAGAACAAAATGTCGATGTTAAGTGCCGCGCATAAGAAGAATTCTTTTTTTGCGGACCAAAGCCGCTATGTGTATGAAAACACTCGAAACGATGACATTATGTCATGCCAATTTGGGCATATTTACGTCCAATTGACATGGAAATTGCAGCTTTCGAGGGACAATTGAAGCAAGATGACGCGAATTTAGCACGTTTTATTCGGAATTAACCGCCAAATGACCTCAATTTGTTAAGGAGTTTCCAATTCCCAAGTGACGCAGTGGGTGAAAGTATACCCTTCAGCTCTGCGCCCCAGGCAACGGCATCAGAGACTGGAAAGTGATGGATGAGCCACCCGGGGTTATCCGCCGCCCCGACCGCCGGTCGGTCAATGATACTATTGGACCGCGAGGTAAGCGTGCCGCAATCGTCTTCAATTCCCAGGATCGTCCGCAATGCTCTGCTGGTCGGGGCCGCGCTGGTGGCTTCCTTCTTTGACATTGCCCTCCATCTCTTCTTCCTCGCCCTCATCCTGGTGCCATGGTTCTTCACCACGATGATTACCCATCGCCAATATCATTTTCCCGATCCCAACGACGGGAAGACGCCCATCTCCTACCACCTTGATTTTCGCTGGATCGACTTTGCCTCCACCGACGGAATTCCCCTGAAGGGCTGGTACATTCCCGCCGAGGGCACGGCGCGCGGCACCATCGTCTACTGCCACGGGCTCAATCGCACCCGCGTGGAGATGCTGCCCGACGCCGCCTTCGGGCACAGCCTGGGTTACAACGGATTGCTCTTTGACCTGCGCCACCAGGGGGCGAGCGGCGGCGCGATCACCACGCTGGGCTACCAGGAACGCCTGGATGTGCTGGGCGCCGTGCGGTATGCGCTGGAGCAACAGCAGGCGGCGCGGCCCGTGGTGGTGTGGGGCGTGTCGATGGGCGCGGCCTCGGCCCTGATGGCGGCGGCCGAATCAGCGGATATCTCCGCGGTCATTTCCGATAGCTCCTTCGATTCGTTTCTGGGCACGGCGCGCCATCACTTGAAGCTCTTCCTGCATCTTCCCGGCTTTCCCCTGGCGGATGAAGTTGCCTATTGGACGGCGTGGCGCGGCCACTTTCGCCTTCAGGATTTTGATCTGGTCAAGGCTACGGAACGCATCGGCAACCGGCCCATCCTTTTCGTGGCGGTCGAGGGTGACGCCCGCATGCCGCCCTCCGTCGCCCGCGAGCTTTATGCCCATGCCCAAAGCCCACTGAAGAAGATCATCGTGCTGCCCGGCCACCGCCACGGCGAAGGCTTTAATCAGGCCACCGCCGCCTATGAGAAGGCCGTGACCGATTTCCTTGCCAACGTCCCGGCCGGGAAATGACGTCGAAAATTTTTGTGGGAGTGGCAGCATCGGCGTGGGGGATCAAGGTGCAGGTTAAGTCTCCCGATCCCGTCCCAACTTTTGCGAAGGCGCGGAGGTCACTAACCGGGTGTTTAAGAGCTGGAGCATGCTTCCTGCGGGCGTGTCCGGACAAGTTAAGCGATAGGGTCCGGCTTTCTCGCCAGAAGCGAATCCTCTTCAGGGAGGCGGACCCGGCACGACTGACATTTTTTCCCAGGAGTTTCCCCATTATTTTGGCGCGATTCTGCTAACTGACACAATGGACGGGAGATATTTGTAGTGGAAAGTGGAGGGGGACAAACTCTAAAGTAGAGGTATTTTCGGCCAGAAAATCGCCCCTGTTTGGAGGAGTCCCCCCTGGCAACCAGCAGCATAGTCTCACGCCTGAAGGCTCAGCTCACCAAATATTCGCTTGCCGTCAGTGAAGGCCTCAGCCGCCCGCCTGCCGCCGATCCTCCCCCCGATACTTGGCCTCTCCAACTCGTCCTGGCATGGCACAGTTAAGAAAATGGGGAACCTCCTGACATTTTTTCATCTTGACAAATGTGAAGAGATAGCCTACCATCAATGATGTGGTGAAGTGTTTCCTTAACCCGCCGGAGGGAATGCCCCGGCAAAGTGCTCGAAGTGGAGCAGGACTTTATGGCCCAGGTTTTTCCGCCTCAACACCCCTCTCCCTCCTCCCAATTACCACCGACTTTATGTCCTCCTGTTGAAAAACTATGCGAAGCTGGGAACATACTGAAAAATAAGCCAGTTACTAAAACTCATAGAATTGCGATTTGGCTGAGGCAAAATGTCTGTTCTTGCGACGGCTGTAGCCCACTTGTCCCCCTGTCGAAATGGCAAAGCTAGGTGAGAAATTCAGGCCAAGTCTCCCGAAGCCGTTCAAGTATGAGCGAAGGCGCGGAACGATCCGGGCCGATTTGTTAAGTGCCTGGACATCCCTCATGTGGGGGCGTCCGGACAAGTTATGTGCTCTAAGTTGGCGCTGAGGAGAAGGAGGATGAACGAGAAATTTCTATCCGCCGCACAGTTTTTCCTTCAAGTTTCGATGCAAATCTGCCGATTCCCCACAATAAAGGGGGGGCCTGGGAAAATCGAGCCAGGAGGGAGGTTCGCCGCAACGCTTATCGGCAGTTTAGGAGGAAAACTTGAGCCGGAATTCAGCGGGTCACTTTTCCCTTCATCCTCTGGCTTGAATCTGCCGATTTCTGGACGGGGGGCGCGGAAATTGGGCCTCGAAAGGAAATTTCCCCGCCACGCTTATCGGCAGTTTAGAGTGAAAACTTGAACCCAATCTGCCCACAGCGGCACGGAAGTTAAGCCAGGTGTCCCGCCTGTCATGTGGGATCTGAGCCCCGTCATCAGGTCGTCAATCCGGGCCCCCGTAGGGTCGCGAGAGGGTAAATCTGCAGATCGATAACGGTGGGTAGACACTGTTTTGAGATTGCGTTACGCTTGAACCCTATGCCCCAAATCAATTCGGATTCGCAGGCCGCAATACAGCCGGAGCTTGCCTCCGGTGAGAGCATCCTCTGGACCGGCATGCCTAGCTCCAGCGTGATTTTCCACAAGGAAGATGCCCTCTTGATACCGTTCAGTTTGCTCTGGGGCGGGTTTGGCATTTTCTGGGAAGCGGCAGCCGCGGGATTATTGGGGGCCGCACAACGCGCGCAGGGTGTCTCGGTGTTCGCAATGGTTTGGGGCGGCGCCTTTGTCCTGATTGGCCAATACCTGATCTGGGGAAGGTTCATTTACTCGGCCTGGAAGAAGCTCCGCACGCACTATGCGGTAACTGACCGCCGCGTCATTGTGGTTCAGGACGGATTCAGCAGGAAGGCCATCTCAGCCTTCATTGACACCCTGCCGACGATCACCAAGGAAGAGGGACAGGGCGGATTCGGCACGCTACGCTTCGCCAACACTGACTCGATGTGGTCAGGCCGCCAGGGATGGGGAATCTGGGACCGGATGAGTCTCGGTAGCGTTCCCACTTTTGTCGACATCGAGAACGTAAACGCAGTTTACCGCTTGACCTCCGAACAGAGGGCGAAGAGCCGCACAGCCAAAGCAGCCTACTGAATCGTGATCAGGCGGTCGCTCCAGCCATGCGGTCGCCAAGTTTTTTCGAGACCGTGAATAGTGACCCGATCTGCACCATCCCGCCCAACTTGTATTTCCCGAAAGCAGCAAGCCCGGCGGAAGCGAAGCATCCGCATTCCGTGCACACAGGATTACCGCCAAACTGGCAGGGCGAAATGGGAGTGGTGAAGTCGGAGGAAACGCAAGTGGTGGTCTGCGCGAAGATGCAGGCTTCCGGGGACGATGGTGGTTCCTGGTAGCCCTTCAGCACGCGGTCCGGCATATCGATCAGGGGGAACTGGTGGCGGAGGCGCCGCAGCTCCTCAAGCACCTTGGCGCGGTCATGCGGAGTCAGCCGCTCCTGGCTCTCTTCGCCTTCCTGGGGCGTGTAGAGGCTGAACCAGATTTTCCTCACTCCTTTGCGCTGCGACCAGAAATTGGCGAACTCTTGCAGGTACCCGTCGCGCTGAATGATCTGGCGCGTGATGGTGCAGTGGATTGTGGCCCGATGCCCTTCGATGTGCTTCAGAATGCGCTCATAGGTGGCGGGCGCACGTCTTTTGTCGTGCTCGGGCTGAAGGCCGTCAATGGATACGGCAAGGCAGAGGCCGGAAAGATGACGCCACGCTTCGGGAATGGGGCGGACGGCGCTGGTGACCAGCATCACTTCCACGCCCATCTGCTCCAGTTTGGGAAGCAGAACGTCAAGCTCGCGGTATCGAACCAGCGGCTCTCCGCCCACAATGGAGACGTGCAGCGGACGGTAGCGGCGAACCACGCTGAGAACTCCCGCGACAAGGTCTTCACCCTTGGCGTCGCGAAGCTGGCGCAATGAACCGGCGTCGCCCAAATGGTTTGGGCTATAAGCGTAACAGCCGGGGCAGGTCAGCGGGCATTCCTTGGTGATTTCGATGGAGAGGAAGGGCTTTTGGCCCCGCAAGATGCGTCCCCACGCAGGTATCAGATCGATGGTTTTCAAATATCCTCCAATTCACGGCGCATCCCCGAAGCGTGCACTGCTGCCGGCCCTGACCTAACCCCTATGATGCAAAATAAGGGTTAGAGCGGCAAGTCGTCGATTCAATTGTGAATTGCAGCCCCCGAACTGACCTCTATAGGATATTGGCAAAGGCCTTTGACTTCAAGTAATTTAAGCGCCATCGGCGCGGGAACAGACCGAAAATGAAAGGCTCTGCTTCAATTTACCTTTCTTCCCGGGAGCCCTTTCTGGCATAGTACGTGTCGGTTGGCGGGTTTAACCGATTGATTTTCAGGGGGCAGGAGATGTCCAAGCGGTTCATGAGCAGGCGTAAGTTTGTGGGACTAACTGCGGCAGCGGCGGCACTTGGCGCCACTTCAGCGGGAACCAATATGGGGGGAGCCTCGGTCGATCCTCCATCCACCGATGGGGCTGTTCGCATTGGGCGCAAGTATGGCACAGATGCGGAAATGGCCATGGCTGCGGACTGGGTGCGGTCGTTTTCGGAGCCCGCATCCGGCGCGCGCATCAACGCCGCCACGCGATTGTTTCCGCAGGCCCTGATGCCGCCATTTTCATTCGTTTATGGTGGAAAGAAATCCGCTGACCTGCTTCCCGGATGGAAGATGGAGGTCAATGCTTCCGACGGGGACATCACTCGCAGCTTCCTGGAAATTAGCTTGACAGACCCTATTACAGGCCTCAGGGCTGTAGTTAAGGGTACTATTTTCAAGAATTTCCCCGCCATCGAATGGGTTCTGCACTTTCAAAACACCGGCAGCGCTGACTCTTTGATTCTAGAGGACATCCGGGCGCTGGACGCTCAATTGGAATGTCCCGAGGGTGACCCGACCATCCATTATGCCCGGGGGGCAACCTGCTCGATGGATGACTTTATGCCCCTAACCCGGGTGCTCAGTCAAAATGGCCGATTGCACCTGCAACCGGGCGGCGGCCGATCCTCCAGTGAGTTCCTGCCGTTCTTCAACATTGAGGGCAAGGGCGAAGGCGTTGTGGTGGCCATTGGCTGGTCAGGTGAGTGGGCCGCGACCTACTCCCACCCGCAGCAGGGCTCGGCGTTTCAAATGCAGGCCGGGATGGCATTGACCCGCTTGAAGTTGCACCCCGGCGAGGAGATCCGCTCGCCCCGGATTCTGACCCTTTTCTGGCAGGGTGACGCCCAGCGCGGCAACAACCTGCTTCGGCAGCATATTTTGGCGCATCATCGGCCCAAGGTGGGTGGCGCGCCCGTGCAGTGCCCCATCACCGTCCCCAACTGGGGAGAGACGCCCGCCGCCGACCATTTGGAGAACATCCGCCAGATTGTCGCCCACGACCTGCCCATGGACTATTACTGGATTGACGCCGGATGGTATGGCAAGGGCAAATGGTGGCGGAATCCCGGCAACTGGGAATACAAAAAGGACCTTTATCCTGAGGGGTTTAAGCCCATCAGCGACCTCCTGCACGCTTCCGGGCGCAAGTTGCTGCTCTGGTTTGAGCCCGAGCGTGTCTGCGCCGGCACGCCGTGGTATACGGAGCACGCCCCGTGGTTGCTTGACGTTCCCCCGGAGCACAAGGTCTATCGCGGCTTTGACGGCAAGGGCGATTGGGACGTTGCCACCACCGATCCGCGGTGGGTTCCCAACGAAAGCGCCCGCAACCAGATCAAGGACAATGACAAATTGTTCAACCTGGCAATTCCCGAGGCGCGGCAGTTCATGACCGACTTTATCTCCACCAAGATCGATGAGTTTGGCCTCGATTGCTTCCGCAACGACGCCAATATTGCCCCCCTGGAATTCTGGCGCGCCGCCGACACCCCCGACCGGCAGGGCATGACGGAAATCCGCTGGGTGGAGGGCTTTTATGCCTTTTGGGATGAGCTGCGCCGCCGCCATCCGAACCTGATTATCGATGATTGCGCCAGCGGGGGCCGGCGCATTGACCTGGAGACCATCAGCCGCAGCACAGCCCTTTCGCGCACCGATTTTGTGGGCCATTCGCAGGCGGACCAGTGCCACACCCACGGCCTGCTCCAGTGGGTGCCCCTCAACACCACGATTGCCGGAAACTTTTCCACCCACAATGAATACAAGATGAGAAGCGGCATGACGGCGGGGCTCTGCTACAGCCTCTTTTCCGCGGGGGACGTTCCGCAGCCCAATGCCAACTATCAGGATTTTCCCTTCGCGGCGGTCAAGAAGTCCGTGGAGCAGTTCCGCTCCCTCCAAAAGTACTACTATGGCGACTTCTACCCGCTGACGGATTACACCCAGGCGGACGACGCGTGGATGGCATACCAACTTGACCTGCCCGACGAGGGCGAGGGGATGGTGGTGGTCATAAAACGCCCCCTGAGCAACTATTCCCAGGCGGCACTGCCACTCCAGGCGCTTCTCCCCGGCGCGGCCTACGAAATCACCAATCTTGACTCAGGTGAAGCTCGAACATCTACTGGTGGCGATCTGAAAGGAAAGGGCTTGCAGGTAGCGTTGGGAGAGAGCCCGGACTCTGCCGTCTTCCGCTATCGAAGGAAGCAGGGTAGGGAATTGGGGGCCGGGTTGGGCGCTGCGATCGCGCATGTGACGGGATAGCTGGAGGAGAACACAGTTCCGCGAATTACACGTGGCGCGATTGAATTGATACGATTGCGCCTGGAATGAACGTCATCCACAGATTCAGCAGATTCAAGGAGTAACAATGCAAAATCGCAAACTGGGAAAAAGTAACCTGGAAGTTTCAACCTTGGGGCTCGGCTGCATGGGAATGAGCTTTTCCTATGGCCCTCCCAAAGACAAGCAGGAGATGGTCACTCTTCTCCATGCCGCCGTCGAACGCGGCATCACATTTTTCGACACGGCTGAAGTGTATGGCCCATTCACGAATGAGGAACTGGTGGGAGAAGCCCTGGCCCCCTTCCGCGGGAAAGTGGTAATTGCCACCAAGTTCGGGTTCGACCTGAGCGGCCCCGACAATCGGCCGGGGGCGGCAGGTTTGAATAGCCGGCCGGAGCACATCAAGCTGGCCGTTGAAGGGTCGCTGAAGCGGCTCAAGGTTGACGTCATCGATTTGCTCTATCAGCACCGGGTTGACCCGAACGTGCCCATTGAGGACGTGGCGGGAGCAGTGAAGGAGCTGATCCAGCAGGGCAAGGTGAAGCACTTTGGGCTGTCGGAAGCGGGTGTGCAGACGATTCGGCGCGCCCACGCGGTGCAGCCGGTCACTGCTCTACAGAGCGAGTACTCGCTTTGGTGGAGAAAGCCGGAGAGCGAAGTAATTCCCACCCTGGAGGAACTCGGGATTGGTTTCGTGCCCTACAGCCCGCTGGGCAAGGGCTTCCTTACGGGAAAGATCGGCGAAAACGCGAAGTTTGAAAGCACCGACTTCCGCAGCACTCTGCCTCGCTTCACGCCCGAAGCTCTCAAAGTGAATCAGGCCCTCATTGACTTGCTCGGCAGCATCGCCGAACAGAAAAATGCGACACCTGCTCAAATTGCTCTCGCATGGCTGCTTGCCCAGAAGCCGTGGATTGTTCCGATTCCAGGCACCACGAAGCTGAACCGCCTGGACGAGAACATCGGTTCGGCCTCCGTTGAACTCACGTCCGAAGACCTCCGCGACATCGATAGCGCCTCCGCAAACATCATAATCGAAGGTGCCCGGTATCCGGAACGTTTGGAGAAGATGACCGGGCTGTGATCGTGAATGATGACCGGGCTGTAGAGGCGGCTTTACGCCGCCATCGAGGTGGCGGGATAAACCCGCCGCTACCAGGAAAGGTTGAAAAAACCATGGAAATCAAAAGAGTTGGCACGCAACCTTCGGTGAAAGGGCCGTCCGATTGGTTCACAGGCACGGTACGGATCGATCCGCTGTTTCAGGCGCCCGATCCGGCTTTTGTTCAAGGCGCCAGCGTCACCTTTGAGCCGGGCGCGCGGACAGCATGGCACACGCATCCACTCGGCCAGACGCTTATCGTTACCGCCGGTTGCGGCCGGGCGCAGCGCTGGGGCGGGCCGGTCGAGGAGATCCGGCCCGGCGACGTCATCTGGTTTGCGCCGGGCGAGAAGCACTGGCACGGGGCTGCTCCAACCACGGGCATGACGCACATTGCCATCCAGGAAAAGCTCGACGGCAAGGTTGTCGACTGGATGGAACAGGTCAGCGACGAACAGTACTCGGGGTGAGAAAAGGAAAGCGCCCACAGGAGTGCAGCGTCGAGCGCTCAAGTACGAGGCCAGACGACCAAAACTGGGGGAAACTATGGAATGGATGAAACATCTGGTTTTCGTTGCGATTGGCATGCCGCTGATTTTGGTGTCGCTCGTGGTCTTGGCCGATCCTCTGCAGCAGCCCGGTTGGAAGCAGATTAGCGCCACTCGGATTTTGGAGAACATCAAGGTTCTCTCCTCGGACGAATACGAGGGGCGCGCGCCCGCATCGAAGGGTGAGGCGCTTGCCACTGCTTACATCGAAGACCAGTTCAAGAAGGTGGGGCTGAAGCCTGGGAATCCTGATGGGACCTATTTTCAGGCCGTGCCGCTGGTGGGTATCAAGGCGGATCCCAGCGCGCAATTGGTGTTTGAAAATGGGGACGGTGGAAAGCGCGAGACGCTGAATTTCGCCGATGACTTTGTGGCGTGGACCAAGCACATGCAGCCGGTCATTGCCGTCAATGCAGACGTGGTGTTTGTTGGCTACGGTGTGGTGGCGCCAGAGTATCAGTGGGATGATTTCAAAGGCGTTGACGTGAAGGGCAAGGTGATCGTGGTTCTTGTCAACGACCCGCCGGTTCCTGACCCGAACGATCCATCCAAACTGGACGAGAAGACTTTTAAGGGCAAGGCGATGACATACTACGGCCGCTGGACCTATAAGTTTGAAGAGGCCGCGGCCAAGGGTGCCGCGGGTTGCCTGATTGTGCATCAGACCGGCCCGGCGGGTTATCCTTGGGGCGTCGTCCGAAGCAGCAACACAGGGGAGCAGTTCAGCTTGGTGCGCGCGGACCGTGGCGCCGGGCGAAGCGCCGTGGAAGGGTGGATAACCTACGAGAAAGCGAAGGCCCTGTTCGCCCTGGCCGGGAAGGATTTTGACACTCTGGAGAAGTCCGCCGCCCGCCGCGACTTTCAGCCCGTGGACTTACAGGTGAAGGCGTCATTGGGATTGCGCAACACCATTCGTACCATCGATTCCAAAAACGTGGTGGGCAAGCTCGAAGGTTCGGACCCCAAGCTGCGCGATGAGTTTGTGATCTACACCGCGCATTGGGACCACCTGGGGATTGGGCCGGAAGTGAACGGCGACAAGATCTATCATGGTGCAGCGGACAATGCCTCTGGAGTGGCGGGACTGGTGGAGATGGCTGACGCTTTTTCGCATTTGCAACCGCCGCCGCGCCGCTCCATCCTGTTTCTCTCGGTGACGGCGGAGGAGAAAGGCCTGCTGGGCTCGCAATACTATGCTGAGCATCCCCTCTATCCGCTGTCCAAGACCCTGGCGGATATCAACATGGATGGGCTGAACCTGCTGGGCCGCACGCGCGACATTGAAATCATCGGCCTTGGCCAATCAACGCTGGATGATGTTTTGCAAAGCGTGGCGGCGGAGCAGGGACGACTGATCCGGCCCGATGCGGAGCCGGAAAAGGGATTCTACTTCCGCTCCGACCATTTCAATTTTGCCAAGCAGGGAGTGCCTGCGCTCGACCCCGATTCGGGCGTGGATTACATCGGCAAGCCGTCCGGATGGGGTTTGCAGATGCGCGACAAATATACAACCGAGGATTACCACAAGCCCTCCGACAAGATAAAACCCTATTGGGACCTGAGCGGAACCGTGGAAGACCTGCGCCTGCTGGGAGAAGTGGGCTATCGCGTAGCCAATGGCAAAGGGTTTCCGGAATGGAAAGCGGGCTCGGAATTCAGGGCGAAGAGACTGGCGATGGAGGGCGGAAGTCCGGAGACAGGAGTCAGAAGTAAGTAAGGTGAAAGCTGGATTCTGAATGGATGGCCTGCCCCGTAAGCGTTGTGGAGTTGAGGGTACAACCACTTTTGGTTGATGCGTGTGGGATTCTGCCCAGCCTGAGAATCATTGCCCTTCGACCTTGTGATGCCTAGCGATCGCGTGCCGGAACCGGAATTCAGTCGTTTTGACCACCAGAAATCGGGCGAAATTACCTGTCGGTTGTAATCATAGCTTCTATAAAAATTATCAATGGCAAATTCCCCTTGAAAAGCTTGCCACCGCGGCAACGCATCATGCATACTTTTTCGTGTTCGCGTGGATTAATCCATTAACAAAAGAAGTCCTGCCCGAGCAGCGAGCGGGCCAACCTACAAACGTGAGGAGACCATGACAAAATATAAGCTTGAATACATCTGGCTTGACGGCAAGAAGCCCGTTCCAGAACTGCGCGGCAAGACCTTGATCAAGTCATTCGAGAATCCGCCCACTCTCGCCGATCTGCCCCTTTGGGGATTTGACGGCAGCTCGACGATGCAGGCCGAGGGCAGCAAGTCCGACTGTATCCTGAAACCTGTCGCTTGTTATCCGGATGGCGCCCGCAAGAACGGTATCATCGTGTTGAATGAAGTCATGCACCCCGATGGCACCCCGCATTCCACCAACGCCCGCGCCACAATCTTGCACGACGACGACCTGTGGGTGGGCTTTGAGCAGGAATACTTCCTCTTTAAGGACGGACGGCCTCTCGGCTTCCCCAAGGACGGCCTTCCCAAGCAACCCCAGGGCCCGTATTATTGCGGAGTGGGCTACAAATACATGGGCAACATTGCCCGCCAGATCGTGGAAGAGCATCTTGACCTCTGCCTCCACGCCGGCATCAATCATGAAGGCATCAACGCGGAAGTGGCCAAGGGCCAGTGGGAATTTCAAATCTTCGCCAAAGGTTCCGCCAAAGCCGCGGATGACACCTGGACCGCCCGCTATTTGCTGGCCCGTCTCTGTGAGAAGTATGAAGTGGATCTGGAGCTGCACTGCAAGCCCATCCGAGGCGATTGGAACGGGTCCGGCATGCATACCAACTTCTCCACCAAGTACATTCGCGAAGTCGGTGGTAAGGAGTACCTGGAGAAATTGATGGGCGCGTTCAAGGACAATATTGCTGCCCACATCGCGGTATACGGTCCAGACAACCACCTGCGCTTGACGGGTCTGCACGAAACCCAGGCCATTGACAAGTTCAGCTATGGTCTCTCGGATCGTGGCGCTTCCGTCCGGCTGCCTGTCAATTTCATTAATAATGGTTACAAAGGCTACCTGGAAGATCGGCGTCCGAACTCTGAAGCTGATCCGTACCAGATCGTCTCCCGCATTTTGAAGACGATCAACAGCGTGCCGATAAGTTAATTCAACCTTTTGCCCGCAATCGCAGCCACAGACGGTTGCGATTCATCGGGCGATTGGGACCTTGGAAGTGGTTAGTTGCTTGGCCAGTGCGCCGCCTTAAACCGCGGCGCACTGGTGCGTTTGAGGGTTGTAGCGCGGGTGTCCCCACCCGCGCCCGATATTCAATCACGCATCGTGAAGGCGCAGGTGTTTAAAGCGCGGGTGTCCCCACCCGCGCCTGATATTCAATCACGCATCGTGAAGGCGCAGGTGTTTAAAGCGCGGGTGTCCCCACCCGCGCCCGATATTCAATCACGCATCGTGAAGGCGCACGTGTTTAAAGCGCGGGTGGGGACACCCGCGCTACAACCTTAATCGATTGAGGCGCATGGAATTTCCCACCACGGAGAGGCTGGAGAACAGCATGGCAGCGGCAGCGAAGATGGGGTTTAGATAGCCTGCCACGGCAAGCGTGATGCCTACAGCGTTATAAGCGAAGGCCCAGAAGAGATTCTGGCGTACGACTCGTATCGTCCTCGACGCAAGGTCAAACACTTCCAGGATTGTGTTTAGCGAGCCTGTCATCAGCACCACAGCGGCGGCCTTCATCGCGATGTCGGTGCCGGAGCCCATGGCGATGCCCAGGTCCGCTTGCGCCAGCGCCGGAGCGTCATTGATGCCGTCACCCACCATGGCCACCGTGGCTCCTTCACACTGCAACCGGCGCACGACTTCGGCCTTCTGTTCCGGCAGAACTTCCGCCTGGTAGGAATCCGCTCCCAGACAGCCGCTAATCCAACGTGTGGTGGACGCGGAATCACCGGATACCAGCAGAACTCTGGTTCCTCGCCGCTTCAGTTCGGCAACCACTTCCACGGCTTCATCACGCAGCTTGTCTCCAAAGGCCAACAACCCTTGAACACTTCCGTTCCAACCGAAGAAGGTAATGGTCTTTCCTTCCGACTCCCATTGGGCGGCGCGCGCTTCTAAAACATCATCCACCTGGATATTCAAGCCTGCGGCGAGGCGGCGGTTTCCCACAAAGATCTTGCGCCCTTCCACGGTTCCCGTAATGCCTTGCCCTTTGTGGACCGTCACATCTGATGCATCCATCAGCGCGGCCTCTTTATCCCTGACTCTTTGCACAAGGGCCCGCCCAAGAGGATGTTCGGAATACTGTTCCAGCGAAGCCAACATCAATAGCACCTGTTCGCGATTGCGACTTTGAACGGACGCGGTTTCGGGCCCGCGCTCCTGACGCAACTCAACATGTAAAAGTGAAAACCTGCCCTCGGTTACGGTGCCGGTTTTATCGAGAATGATGGTATCCACTTTGCCCAGCGTTTCCAGCACGCGGCTGTCACTCACCAGAATCCCCGCGCGGGCGGCCGAACCCATGGCTGCGGTGATGGCGAGCGGCGTGGCCAGCCCCAGGGCGCAGGGGCATGCGATAATCAGCACGGTAATCCCGCGCATCAATGAAACCGAGAGTCCCGCGCCAGCGACGAAGTCGTAAAACAGGAACGTCAAACTTGCCAGCACCATGACGCACGGCACGAAAATGCGAGCGACGCGATCGGCGGCCCGCTCAAGGGATGAGCGGCTGGTGAGCGCTTGATTCACCAGGGCGATGATCCGCGCAAGAGTGGAATCCCCCGCGGTTCGAGTGGCCTGAATGCGGAGCACTCCATCCAGGTTGACGCTTCCCGCCGCCACCTGCACACCCGGACGCTTGGCCACCGGGTTGGACTCGCCGGTCAGCAGTGCCTCATCCGCGTGCGATTCGCCTGTCACCACGCGGCCATCGGCGGCGATGCGTTCACCCGCCTTTACCACAAAGACCTCACCCGGTTCAAGCGCCGAGACGCTCACAAAGCGCTCCTGCCCATCCACCAGCAGGCGAACCTTGTTCGGCAGCATCTGGTGAAGGCTCGTGATCCAGCGTACGGCGCGGCCCTTGGCGTTGCGCTCAATCACCTTCCCGGCCAGCACCGCGGTGACAATGCCGCTTGCCGTGTCGAAAAATACGTGCGACCCACCTACGCAGGCCTGCACTGAACTGTAGACATACGCCACGCCAATCCCCAGCCCCAGCAGAGCCTCCATGCGGATGGTGCGATTCAGCAGGCCGTGCCAAACCAGGCGGAAGATGGGTTGGGCGCAATAGAAGACCACGGGCGTTGCCAGCGCCATCAGCAGGAAGGGCATGCCCCGGTGCACGCTCTCTGAAATGTGCTCAAAGTAGCCCACGTAGAGCGCAGAGCTGAAGGTCATGATATTCAGCCAGAGAAAGGCGGAGAGGCCCAGGCGGACCAACAGATCGCGCTCCTCGCGGTTGGCGGTTTCGGAATCGCCCTTATACGCGGAGGCGGTATATCCCAGTTGACTGATGCGTTTGATGATTTTTCCCGGGGGAAGATATTGCGGGAAGTAGTTGACCTTCACCAGGTCGGAGGCAAAGGAGGCTTGGGCGCTGGCCACTCCGGCGACGCCGCCCAGCGCATGTTCAATCAGCCATGCGCACGAGGTGCACCACATCCCTCCGATCTGCAAAAGCAGTTCTTCCGTGGGAGTTCCATCCGGGACTTCAATTGTTGGGTCAACCGCTGGGCGGGCGGCCTCACTCGCTTCCCGCGAAATCAGTCCCAGCGCCAGGCTGCGTTTGAAAAGCTCTGTCTCGCGAAGGTCCTGCCCGCTGGCAACGATTCCGCTCTCGGAGAGTATCAGGAAAACGTTTTCACAGCCGGCGCAGCAGAAGATGTGCTCAACGTCTCCGACGCGCTGCGTCAAGGGATGCTTGCCGCTGCCAAGCCCGCAAAGATGGCACGCCGGGCCGGTCATCGCCTACCGTCCATGCGAACCATGATGCTCCGCGGGCAGGGCGTTGGTGGGTCTGCCGTGCTCATCCAGGAATACGGGGTGGGTGCGCTTGGTGACGATGTAGCAGAAGATCAGAATGCCGATGAACAGCGCCATCACCGCCATCAGAAAATAGAAGAAATTCGACCCTTGTTTCCGCAGATTGTTTTCGACGGTCATGACGGTGCTCATGCTTCACTCTCCACAAGCGAATCGAATTATTGCAACAAACAATCCCTTCACCGCAGAGGCGCTGAGCCGCAGAGGAACGCCCTTTCGGTTGGAAGTCTCCGCACCTCTGTGGTGAAATGCCACACGCCGCTAATTATTGGACGGCGTGATAAACGTCTCGTCAAACTCGTCGTGCTCAGCCCCCGCCCTGCTCAGGATCCGAAAGTGATTCACCCCCTGCGGCACTCCCGCGGAGGCAGGGACGGCAATTTCAAACTCGCGCTGAAGGTTTTGGCCGGGGCTCAGCACCACGGCATTCTCGATGGAGTCAAGGCGCGCGCCCGGCAGGCCTTCAATCGAAAGGATCAGCGTAGCCTGCTGGCGCCCGCGGTTTGCCGCCTGAAGGCGAAAGCGGTTGTAGACGGTTCCATCGCTGCCCAGGCGATACATGGTGGCGCGGTCGGGAGGAATGCGCACCAGCACCGTCCGCCGCATGGCCAGAGCCGTGTAGAGCCCGCCCGCGTAGCAGAGAACCACCAGCAGCACCACCACGCGCTTGGCATTGCGGATGCCCAGGCGCTGATACCAGGTCTTGCCCGCGGTCCCCAGTGTTTCGCCCTTCTCCCCCCAAACGTAGTGGATCAGCCCCTCCTTGCCCAGCCGTCCCAAAACATCGACGCAGGCGTCAATGCAGTCGCCGCAATGAATGCACTCGATCTGGTAGGGCGAGTCGCGGATGTCAATTCCCATGCCGCAAACGCGCACGCACTTCTTGCACTCAATACATTCCTGTGGATCATCGCGGTATTGCACCAGGAGCGTGTCACCATCGCTTAACATGCCCTGCAAATATCCGTAGGGGCAGACGGTGGTGCAGAAGCGCTGGCGCACAAAGAGAAAATCGATCAGCGTGATCAGAGTCACCGTGGCGCCGGCAAATCCGCCAGTGGTCCTGACGTCGAGTGAGAGCAGGCGGTGCGCCAGGTCGCGGGGTTCCACGAAATACGAGATGAAGACAAAGGCCAGGATGATGGAAGCCGCCGTGGCCAGAGCGTAGAAGACCGCCCGGCTGAGAATCTCGCGCGGTCTTGCCCCCCAGCGCACGTACTTGTTCACGGTGCGCCGGATCTTGCTTTCGAGAGATACCGAAGCCTCGCTAAAGATCATCTGTGGGCACAGGTATCCGCAATAGACGCGCCCATAGAGCATGGCCATGGCGGCGACCACAAACATCAGGAACATCAGCGAGAAGAAGAGAATGCCAAACTCGCTGATCATCAGTTCATAGCCGAAGAAGAAAAAACGCTGCCGGGGAATGTCAAACCGCATCAGGTTGGAGAGCGGCAGTACGATGAAGATTATCACGCAGGCGGCATGGACCACCTTGCGCAGGCGATGATAGGAGAATGAGGGCTCGGGTTTCGTGACCTTGGGAGCGCGGTCACACGCCGGCAAATGCTGGGCAGAGATTTGGAATCGCCGGTTTAAGTCCTCATTCGGTGTGGGTCGCATTTTTCACCATGTTGGCATGCCCGCCGGAGAGGGTACCCCCCAGATTTCAAGGCGTCACCCGATGTCGCCCGCCACGCGGACTCCTCAGGCTGCCCCCACCTCCACTTACCACATCTCAATGGCGACAATGCGCCCCGTGCATCGCCGCCATCAGCACTCCGGGCATTGATCCCCTCCAGAGCAGCAGGATTCCCATCACGATCACCCCGGCGGCCGCCAGACGATTTCCCCAGCAGCTTAATCGCCATCTTATGGCGGAAGAGAAGAGTCCAAGAGTGATGAGCGCCCCCGCGGTGCCGAGTCCGAACGCCATCATCGCCGCCGCTCCCCACAAGGCCGAGCCCGTGGCGAGCGAGCGCAGCAGGGCGGCGTAGATCAACCCGCAGGGAAGCAGTCCCAGCGCGAGGCCAAGCAAAAAGCGCTTTCCCACCCCCGGGGTTGAGAGCAGCCCGCCGATGCGACGCATGAACCCGGAAGTGAGGCGGAACAGCCGGATTCCCGTCAGCACCCGGGAGGGGATAACGTCCAGCATGAAGAGGCCGGCCACGATCATCAACCCGCCTCCCACGATGGCGGCCACGCTGCTCGCGCCCGCCAGGCGGCCGAGTATGCCCATGGTTCCACCCGCAAGCCCCGCGAGTGCTCCCAAGGCTGAATAAGTGATGATTCTCCCCGCGTTGTAGGCAAGATGCCCGAGGGTGAAGTAGCGCGTCTCACCGGACGCAGCGGTCGTGCCGGAATTCGCACCTCCCATGCTGTAGGAGAGCACAATGGGGCCGCACATCTGCATGCAATGGAGGCTGCTGACCAGCCCCAACATGAACATCACGCCGAGTTCAACAACGCTCATGCCGGGCCCCGCTCACCGGGGGGCTGATTGGGATGATAGAGAATCTTCTGGTTGGGAGTGGGCACGGTGACGCACTCGCGATAGAACTCAAACTTTTTCATGTTGATGGCGTGGGTGGGGCAGCGCGAGGCGCACAGGGCGCAGCGGATGCAGGTGGTTTCATCCTTCAGCATGATGGCGCCAAGTTCATCCAGTTCGCCACTCTTCATGCCGCGCACCTCTTCCTGAGGCACGCCGAGGGTGGACGCGACCATTGCGAGGCCGTCATCTGTCCTTGCCAGTTGGCCAAGACCAACCAGTTTGATGATGCTCTGCGGGCAGACGTCCACGCAGCCGTTGCAGGCGATGCAGATGGAGGTGTCAAAAACCGTGTTGATGTTGCAGCGCAGGCAGCGGGCGCCCTGCCGCCGGGCATCAGCTTCAGGGAAGGGCTCTTCAATTATCTGGAGCGAAGCGGCGCGTTCCGTCGCGTCCAGCACGGGCGGATTGCAGCGGGGAAGCCGTTCCCAGCCTTCGGCCATGGTGTAGAGCGCAGGAGTCCATTGGCTGCGCACCACCACATCGGTGCGAGTGCCGCGCAGAAAATCATGCATGGAGCGGGCGGCCACCTGGGCGGAGGCAATGGCGTTAATGAAGAGGCGCGGTCCATGGGCAATGTCGCCGCAAGCGTACACATCAGGCGCGGTGGTTTGATAAGTTTCGGGATTTACCTTGATCAAGCCGCGCTGGGTCTCCACGCCGTCCTCAGGCTTCAGAAAGCTCAGGTCTGACGTCTGCCCGATGGCGAAGATAATGGTATCCGCGGGAATATCCTCCACCTCCTGCTCATCGAAGACAGGATTGAAGCGGCCAGTGGCATCGAAAACCGCTTTGCAACGGATCGTGCGCAAGCCCGTGACCGTGCCATTGTTTCCCAGCACCTCGCGCGGACCGCGGGAATTGTGCAGTTTCAGCCCTTCGTCCTCGCCTTCCAAAACTTCGATTTCGTCGGCGGGCATTTCGGCACGGGATTCCAGGCAGACCACGTGGACTTCCTTATCGCTGCTCATGCGCAAAGCTGAGCGCGCCACGTCATAGGCAACCTGTTCGCCGCGTTCCATGTCTGACATGGCTTCACTGTGCCCCATGGATTCAAACGGACGCACGGCAGACCGCGCCACGTCATAGGCAACGTTGCCGCCGCCAATCACCACAATCCGGCGGCCAAGGGGCATGGGTTTGCCTTCGTTAAACGAGCGCAGAAAATCCATGCCGTCGTAAACCATGGCGCGGTCGGCGCCCGGCAGCGGTAGCTTTCGACCCTTGGGCAGGCCGATGCCCAGGAAGATGGCTTTGTAACCGTCGCGGCGCAGGTCGGCAAGGGTGAAATCGCGGCCCAGGCGCATATTGCAATTCAATTCCACGCCGAGCGCAAGGATGGCGTTGATCTCCCTCTTCACCAGTTCGCGGGGAAGGCGGAAGATGGGCACGCCCACGGTGAGCATGCCGCCCGGTTCGGCGTCCGCTTCAAACACCGTCACCTTGTAACCAATCTGGATGAGGTCGTGGGCCACGGTGAGGCCGGAAACACCGGCACCAATCACCGCCACCTTTTCATAATCGCCCCGGTTCGGGGGCAGCATGCGCTGGTCGCAGCCGGCGTGGTAGGAGGCGGGGTCGCCGGCTTCCGGACCATACTTGTCGGTCACAAAACGCTTCAGGGCGCGAATGGCCACGGGCTCATCCACATCACCGCGTCGGCAGTTGACCTCGCAGGGTGCGCCACAGACGCGGCCGCAGATGGAGGCGAAGGGATTGGTGGCGCGCGCCAGCCGGTAGGCCTCTTCGTAGCGCCCCTCGGCGATGGCGGTGACGTAGCCGCAGGCGTTGGTGTGCACGGGGCAGGCGTGCTGGCACTTCACCATCCGCACCCAGTAGTCTGCACCTTCAATAGCTTCGAATTGTGACAAGCGATTTGGCATGGCGCGTTAGTCTTCGTGGAGTTTGCTAAGAGCGAATTTGACCAGCAGGATGATGAAAAGAGCCACAAGCCCACCTACGACGTACAAGAAGGTGGATGAAGTTTGCGTGGCGCGATCGAACTGCTGTACCAGCAGTCCGTGATCGGAGTTATGAATTTCACCCTGCCAATAAATGAAAATGTAGGAGAGTGCGCTCACGGCAATCACCACATAGGCGAATTTCAGAAACGTGGGGACATCCGTGCCTTTGCGTTCGTTGATCCATCCCTCGGCGTACGGATGGAGTTTATCGGGATCGTTTGGTTCTGCCATTGTGGCTCTCCCTTAATCGTGCTTGGAATTCGGGATATCGTCTTCAAACATGCGGTATTTCGGATCTTCACCCTTGTTTCCCCAGTATCCGTCGCGCAGGGAGCGAACAAAAAAGAAGATGCCGCCCGCCAGGAACAGGAAGAAGAGGAAATACGAAAAGAAAATGCTTGGGTACACGTAGTCGATCATGGCGCTGTCCTTATTTGTTGTAATCGTTGTCTGGCCGCCAATCCTTGGCGCGTCCCAGGGTCTGCAAATACGCGACGAGCGCCTGGAACTGCTCCGGGTCCTCGACAATCCACGGGAACGGCGGCATCACCGAACCGGGCACAAGGTCACGAGGATTGCGCAGGTGGGTGCGGTGCCACTGAGTGTCATACTTGCCGCCAACGCGGGCCAGATCCGGCCCTGTGCGCTTGGTTCCGAACATGTGCGGGCTGTCATAGACGAACTCATCCGGGGTGGAGATGGGTGAGTCCACGCCCTTCCAGCCGGAGCGCTTCGTGTCCGCCAGCAAAGTGCGGCACTGCTGCGTGTGGCAGTACCAGCAGCCCTCTCGAACGTAAATGGCGCGCCCTTTCAATTGCTGGGCGGTGTAAGGCTGCAGTTTGCCGGTCGGTCCCTGGGAGGGATCGTGATTTTCAAAGGGCTTCGACCAGCTCTTATCCACCAGGGGTGGAACCACCGTGGTCAGCAGGCCGCCAATAAAGAAGAAAACCAGCGCCGCGATCACGAACATCATTGCACTCTTATCCGTCTTATGTAGCATTGCCGTCTCCTACCCAATCCCCCGCAGGGGAACTATTTCAATTCAAATCCCTGTTCCCCCCAACGGGAACAATGTCAATGCCGATGGACTGTTCCCCGAAGGGGAACAATGTCGGTAGCCATGGGTGAAACCCATGGGTAGCGATCCCCAACCACAATTTCCTGCGACCCCGAAGGGGTCATAAAACCACCCATTACGCGGCGGCGCCCGGCGCGGGGTTGGCGGCCGGTGCATCGTTCCTGCCCACCACCGTGGCCAGGATGTTATAAAGAAATGTGGTGATGCCCGCGAACATCAGCACGCCGGAGAAGAAGCGCACGGTCCACACGGGTTTCAGCGCCACGACCGTATCAATAAAGGGGATGGCGGGGTTGTTCCACTGCCAGCCCTGCCAGAAGCCGCCCAGCCACAGGGTTACAAAGAATCCCAGGCCCCCGATCATGAAGAACCAGAAACTCCAGTTGGCCAGCGCCTCGCTGTGCAGCGTGGTGCGGAAGACGCGCGGAATCACGTGGTAGCACCCGGCAATGGCGAAGAAGGAGAAGCATCCCAGCAGCGCCATGTGCGCGTGCCCGGGAATCCAGTCGGTCTTGGAGACGATGGCGTTCACGGAGCGCAGGCTGTGCATCGGCCCCTGGAAGCAGGTGAGCAGATAAAACACCACGCCTGACATCAGGAACTTCAGCGTGACGTTTTCGCGAAGCTGGTGCCACTGGCCTTTCATGGTGGCGAAGAAGTTATAGACAACAGTCCACACCGGAATCAGCAACATCATGGAGAACGCGATGGCGATGGTCTGGAGCCACTGCGAGATGGGCCCGTGGATCATGTGGTGCGCGCCCGTCCACACGTAAACAAACGCCAGTGACCAGAAGCCGATCATGGAGAGCTTGTGGCTATAGAGCGGCGTGTTGGATGAGCGGGGAATGAAGTAATACGCAATTGCCAGGCCCACCGGCGTGAAGATCAACCCCACGGCGTTGTGCACGTACATCCAGTTCAGGTTCGCCTGGTTCGTGCCGGTGGTGAAGTAGACCGCCACGTTGCCGGTGACATAAACAAACGGTGTCCACAGCAGTGTGCCCATGATGTACCACAGGCTGACGTACATCTGTTCATAGCGGCGGGATCCAATGGTGGCGAAGATGTTGATGATGAACATCACCCAGGCCACCACCACCAGCGCCACCAACGGCAGGGGCAGCTCAGCGTATTCCCACCCCTTGTTCATGCCCAGCGGCAGCATCACCACGGCGCCGAGGACGATGATGTTCCAAATCACTGCCGTGGCCACGCCCAGCTTCTCGCTATAAAGTTTCACTCCACAAAGGCGGGGAACAATATAAAAGGTGAGGCCCATATCGGCGGGAAGCAGCCAGCCGAACAGCATGCCATTGACGTGCAACGGGCGCAGGCGGCCGTAGGTCAAATATTGCACGGTGCCCAACAGTTGCGGCCAGACAAATTTGGCGGCAATGGTGAGGGCGATGATTCCAACGATAAAAAAGTAGGTAATGGAGCTCAGCATGAACCACTTGGCGGTGAGGTCCTGATGGATGGACTCACGCGAAAGGGCCGCGCCGGCGAGACTGGCCTGGCTCTCCCGAGGGGTTGGCGTTTCTCCTGGCATAATGCCTCCTAAAAGTCTTCCAACAAAACCCCGAAGGGGCTAGATATCGGTAGCCATGGGCGAAACCCATGGTGGATGACCCCGAAGGGGTCGAACATCGGTAGCCATGGGTGAAACCCATGGAAAGGAATCCCCGACCAAAATTTCAGCCGACCCCGAAGGGGTCGAACCCAAGCCGTGCCATCCCGGCACCGAACCAAATTCAACCCCTTCGGGGTTGGCGCCGTTGGGGGGCCACGATACCGTGGGTTTCACCCACGGCTACCGACATTGGACCTCTTCGAGGTCCAAACAATTACGATCGAGGTCCACTAATCCAAGGTCGAGATCCATCAATCCCGCGTAGAGGTCCACCCATTCACCATCGACCTCCACTAATTCACCTTCGCCGTCAGCGCAGCCGTCTTTTCGTTCCTGGGAGCTTCCACCGGCTGCGGGTTGAGGCTGCGAATGAAATTGATCAGGTCCCCGGCATCGTTCTGCGAGAGACCGTAGTCGATCCACGAGGGCATGGCCGTTCCCTGCACGCCGTAGAGAACCGAATCGAACAGGCGGTGATCGTCGACGCTGTTCACAAAGGCGTGATTGCGCAGATTGCGGGGACGCGGGCTGATGTCGAGCGAGTTTGGTCCCTTGCCATCGGCCTTGCGACCGTGGCAGCCCGTGCAGCGCAGCAGAAAGGTCGCCTCGCCGCGGCTCACGGAATCCGCGCTCATGGCCACCGGATTGACCTCCGGAACCTTGTGCCCCGTTACGGCAGCCCGCGGCTCCTTCACAAAGGTCGCGAACACGTAGTTCAACACCGCTTGCCGCTGGTCATCAGTCAACACATGGCCCCAGGGCGGCATGGAGGTTCCCGGCACGCCCTCCTTCAGCGACTTCAAAAAGCGCTCCTCCGGCTTGT
>Ga0302320_10001570_pt1 | contig 54809 bp, 54 predicted proteins | sample Bog_T0_3_FD_202130 | JGI IMG/M metagenome (GOLD analysis project Ga0302320, IMG submission 202130) | Peat permafrost microbial communities from Stordalen Mire near Abisko, Sweden - Bog_T0_3 | ecosystem: Environmental > Terrestrial > Soil > Wetlands > Peat | place: Sweden: Abisko, Stordalen Mire...
CCGACCGAACCGGCGCCCGCATTCCTGGAGGAACCAGGCCGACGCCGGCGCAGCCGCAATGGGGCGGCAGGCAGGTTGCCAGCCTTGATTTTCGTAGAACAGGAGGCGTGCCGAGCCGCAGCGCGCGCGGCTGGAACGAATCGCCAGGTTACGGCTGCGCACTCACCGGGATGAGCGCGAAGGCATGCGGCTTGGGAGCGGCGGACGTGTAAGCCTCATCCTCAAGAAAGTTCTCGAACCCGTCCAGCGCGTCCGGTTTGCCCTGCTGGTCGCCGATGTCGAGCTTCTTGATCTGCATCTGCATGTGCACGTAATGCGTCTTGTCCCGGTCGGCGACGATCCACCCGACGCGCTGCGCCTGTTGCCACATCGGCGTGGGGTAGCCGGCCAGGTTGATGCCCTTTTCGAGCTCTTCGGCGGTGAAGGCGCCCATCGCCTTGTCGTCGATGGTCAGCGTGTACGAGCCGGCATCGAGCCCGGTGACGCGCAGCGGTTCCTGGTTCAACTGCTTTTCAATGTCGGTCAGATCGAGCAGCAGCGCCTCGAATTGGTTGCGCCGGGTGAATGCGAGGGGCAGCGCGTTCTCGGCCGCCGTCCAGCGGAGCCCGTCTTTGTCGCTCACAACGGCTTCCACCGTGGCGTTCTGCACGCCGACCGCCTTGGCCGCATGGGCGTCGATGGTGACCGACGAAACGAGCGCCGGCGCATTCCAGCCCTTCAGCAGCGCCTCGGCCATGACCCAATGCGCAAGAGTCTCGGGATGCACGCGGTCAGGGAGCAGCAGCCTGGCCACCAGCGGGTCGAGAGCTTGCGCCTTAGCCAGCGCCGCCACCACGGGCGGATTGAGATTGATGAACGTGCCGCCGAATTTCTGGGCGAGTTCCTTGTCGAGGTCGGCAAAATGCAACAACGCTGCGTTGTAGCCGCCGGTGAACTCGGCCGGGCGCGTCACTTCGTCAAAAGGCGAGGGACCGAGGAGCGTGATTCTGGCCGCCGGCGCATTCGTATGGATCGACTCAAGCAAATGGACGTAGCCCCCGGTATACGCGTCCTGGATCTCGCCGGTGGTGGTCTGATAGCGGCCGTCGTTCATGCCCAGCATCACGGTGACCACTGTGGGCTTGTGTGCGAAGACGTCGCGCGCCAGCCGCTCGTCGATAGGGCCGCCGCTGCCGCCGCTGACGCGGTCACCGCCGACGCCGGAACCGTAAAAATGGACGCGCAGGTCGGGAAAGCGGGTCACGGTGTACAGCTCCACCCACTGGTTGTAGAGATTTTGCGCCGTGATGCTGTCGCCGTAAAAGACCACGGTGTCGCCGCTCTTCAAATAGAAGCCCTGCGCCCGCGCGGACCGCGTTGCCAGTCCAGCCAGCCCGCACAGAACCAAAATTACGAACCAAATTCTCCGCTTCATCCGTCTCTCCGCGCCCGCGCTTCCCTGTTTATCCTGCTCGTCACTCCTTGCCGGTTACTTTCCCGGCGCAATCACCACGGCAACCAGCTTGTCGGCGCATCCGTAGTAGAGGAACCACTGGCCCTTGAAGAGGACCAGGCCCTCGGTGAATGTGTCGCCGGCAACGTATTGGCCGGTCTTTTCGTAGGGCAGCTCCGGCTTGAGAACGGGCACCTCGGCGCGCGCCAGCAGGTGAGCGGGATCTTTGGCGTCGAAGAGGGCCTCGCCGGCCGCATAGGCATCGGGGCCCAGATCGGGATCGCCGCCGTCGGGCTTGTTCATGCCGTTGTAGATGATGACGATACCGTCCTTTGTCATGACGGGAGGCGGTCCCATTTCGGCGAGGACGGAGTCAAAGTGATTCGGCCGCGTGTCCAACAGGATGACGGGGTCGCCCGCGGCGTCCTCCACCGGAGTCCAGCGGATGAGATCGCCCGACGTGGCCAGGCGGATGGGGCCGTCCCCCCAGTACATCCAGTACTTGCCGTCGATCCTGGTGGCGATCAGCCGGTGCTTCTTTTTGTCGAACCGGGTAACGATGCCGCAGGACTTGTACTTCAGCGTGGCGTACTTGCCGTTGGCCGCGGCCAGAAAGACCGGGCCGTGTTTCTCCCAGTGGACCAGGTCGCGCGAGGTGGCAACGGCCGCGCTGTAGTAGTCGACGCCGTTCCACTGTGTGTACGTCAGGAAATACGTTCCGTCCTCTGACTCGACGATCCTGGGGTCTTCGACGCCACCCGTCCACTCGCGCGCTTCCTGATCGTCCTCGGCGGGGAAGAAGACCGGCTCGCCTTGCCGCGTAAAGTGGATGCCGTCGGTGCTCTCGGCCATGCCGACGCGCGAGGTGTGGCCGCCAATATCCATCTTTCCGGAATCGTCCTCGGCGCGGTACAGGACGTCGATTTTGCCATCGCGCACGATGGCTGCCGGGTTGAACGTATGCAGTTTTTCCCAGTGCACCGGCGCTTTGCGGATGGGGTCGTTGAACGTGGACTCAGGCCGCGGCGCAATGACGGGATTGCCGGTCGCCGGCCGGGTGAAGGGGCCGATCTGCCAGGGCTTGAGAGTCTGTGCCTGCAAAGCTGCGGCGCAAATCAGGGCCAGACCGAATGCCAGTTTGCTGTGGAATTTCATCTGCATGGAGCCTCTCATGGAACTTCGCGTTGAAAACGCCCGCCGAACTGGGCCTCACCACCCCCGAAGTATACACAGGCCGCGGAGCGGCGACTCGCGGTGCTATGCCTGCGTCCCGGCCGCGTCCACAACATAGAAACTCAACGCGGCATCACCCTGTTCGAGCAGCCGGATACGCTTGAGCCAGCCGTATTGCGCTGCGATCTGTTCCTTGCGCCCGCGGCTGCTTCGGTGCTCGGCGATGACCAGCGCGTCTGGCGCAAGCAGGCCGCCTGGGGCGCTGCCCAGCAGGCTCAGCGTGCCTGCGTATTCCTCTTCGGCCTCGTAGGGTGGATCGATGAAGACCAGGTCGAAGACCGGCGAGGCCTCCGGCTTCAACCGTTGCAGAAACGTCTTTACACTTCCGGCCTGGATCCGGAAACCCTCGGTAAGCCCCAGCTTGTGCAGATTGGCGCGCAAGACGCTCAACGCCGCCGGCGCACGCTCCACAAAGGTCACGTGCGCCGCGCCACGGCTCAACGCCTCAATGCCCACGGCGCCGGAACCGGCGTAGAGATCGGCAAAGGCCGCACCCTGCATGCGGGGCGCAAGGACATTGAACAATGTCTCGCGCAGCCGGTCGCTGGTGGGCCGCGTGCCCAGCCCGGCGGGCGCATTGAGCGTGCGGGAGCGGAGCGATCCGGCAATGATGCGCATCGCTGACCAGCATACCGGACCGCGACCCACTACAATCGGATATGTATGCGAGGCTGGTCAATTCCGCTGGGCCGTTGGATGGGCGTCGAGTTGCGCGTCCACGCCTTTTTTCCCCTGCTCGCGCTGGTGTGCCTCGGCCTCAGCGCGTCCGACGGATGGGCGCGCGGCATGGGTCTGTTCCTGGCGCTCGTGCTGGCGGTGCTGGTCCGCGAGGTCGCGCGCCTGCTGGTGGCCGCGTGGCTGGGCCTGCGGTTGCGCGCCATTCTTCTGCTACCGATCGGCGGCCTGTTCGCTTATGCAAATCCGGAGAGCCAGGAAAATGCCAACCAGGGCGGAGGCCAGTTCGCCATGGCTTTCGCGGGTCCGTTGGCCAACATGGCTACGGCGTTGGCCATGGCCGCAGTTTTTCTAGGCGCCAGCGGAGAAGTAAGGCTTTTTGACCAGCCGTGGATCACCTCAACCTATCTGTTGCGCAGCATGGTCTGGATGCAGGCGGGCCTAGGGGTTCTGCACCTTGTGCCTGCTTATCCTCTGGATGGCGGGCGGCTGCTGCGCGGCGGCTTTGCCCGCAAGCATGGCTTCGCTCCCGCAGGCCGAGCGGCCACCGGCCTGGGCCAGTTGCTGGCGCTGGCGGCAATGGTGGGCGGCATGTACCTGCACAGCCCATGGCTCATCGTCGCCGGATTCTTCATCATGATTGGCGCGCAGATTGAGGACCAGGGCGTCTTCTTCCAGTCCGTGGTGGACACGGTGCAGATGCGGGAAGTGATGCTCACCGATTTCGCCACTCTGTCGCCGTCCGACACGCTGGCCGACGCGCTGGGGCGCTGCGTACACTCCCTGCAAGAGGATTTTCCCGTGGTCCGCGGCCCGCAACTGGTGGGCATTGTCTCGCGCCAGCGCATCGTGGATGCCTTGCGCAACGACGGCAACGGCTACGTGCAGTCGGTCATGACGCGGGCCTTCCAGGTGGCGCGGCCCGAAGACACGCTGGGAACGACCATCCGCCGCCTGACTGCCGGCCGCGGCCTGGCGCTGATTCCGATCACGGAGAGCGGGCGCGTGGTGGGCGTTGTGAGCGTGCAGAACCTGATGAGTTCGATGTCGCTGCTCGCCGAGCAGCGGCGCATCGAGCGCCAGGAAGCCGGAGACTGAAGGCGGGCATGGCCGCGGACGAGCAAACGGCCCTTGCGCCCGGACTCTACCTTGTCGCCACTCCCATCGGCAACCTCGGCGACATCACGCTTCGAGCGCTCGCCGTCCTCAAGCAAGCGGACCGGATTGCCTGCGAAGATACCCGCCAGACGCAAAAGCTGCTGAACCATTTCGAGATTCAAACCCCGACCATAAGCTGCCACCAGCACAACGAGCGCCATCGCACCCAGGAGTTGATGGACGATCTCAAGGCGGGTGGGCGCATCGCGGTGGTCTCCGATGCGGGGATGCCGGGCATCAGCGACCCGGGCGCGTGGCTGGCCGCCGAGGCCATCGCCGCCGGCGTGCCGGTGATTCCCATTCCCGGCGCCAACGCGGCGCTCAGCGCCCTGGTGGCCTCGGGCCTGCCCACCGAAGAGTTCTCGTTCCTTGGTTTTCTGCCGGAGAAGGCCGGAGCCCGCCGCACGCGGCTGGAGGCACTGGCAGCCGAGGCGGCAAAATCGCCGGCGCCGCGCACGCTGATTTTCTACGAAGCGCCGCATCGCATTCTTGACACACTGGCCGATCTCGAAGCCGTCTGGGGACCGGAGCTGCGCGTGGTGGTGGCCCGCGAACTCACCAAAATCCACGAAGAGTTTCTGCGCGGTAGCGTTGCGGAAGCGCGCCGGGAGCTAGCCACCCGCGACCGTATCCGCGGCGAGATTACGCTGCTGGTTGAGGCGCTGGCCCCAGCGGGCTCGGCGGTTACCGCGGTTGCCGGGAAGATCGCCGACCGCGTGGCCCGCATCCAGGGCGAGACCGGCATGGAGGAAATGGATGCCCTCAAGCGCCTGGCGCGGGAGATGGGACAATCCAAGAGCGAGCTGTACCGCGAGCTGCAACGGGAGCGCGCCCGCCGCCGGTAATCAAGCGCGAAAATGCGGGGCCAGCCTCGCGCGTTCGGTCAGGCAACTCCCGCTTCGCCGGTGTCCTTTGCTTCGCCGGCCGATGCCGCAAGCTCCAGGCACTCGTGCATTTCCTCGATCTCGCGGATCAATTGCTCGACCTGGTCGCGCTTGCGGGGGCTTATGTCGAGAAAGCGGATGCCGATGTTGAAGCGGCCGCGATCGTGGACCGCCTGGATGACTCCGCCCAGCCGGAAGGGCAGACCTTCGAGGCGGAACTCGGTCTCCACCCGGGTGTAGATTCCCACGGGAAAGTGCTCGCGGGTGCGAATGTGGCAACCGCCCAGGCTCAGGTCGACAATCCGGCCGCTCAGACTCGATCCGACATTGATGAGGTAGATCACGGCCGAGGTATCCACCTCGAAGCGCGATTGAGTGCGCCGTTCCCGCTTCGGTGGTTTGGCCGATGCCTGGCAGGCCGTCGGGCATTCAGCCTCCGGCAGAGTTGCAGCCGGCACGCTGAGTGCGGCAGCTTCCGACCCCGCACGAATCTCGCCTCCCGTTCCTGCTTCTGCATCGGCGACTCCCTCATCCTCCAGCTCCAACTCCACGCTTGGAACGGGAAGCTCCTGCTCTGCCGCTTGCGCCTCGGTTTCCAGCGCGGCCTCGGCCAAGGCGGCCAGAGCCTGCGCCTCGGCCGCAAGCTTGGCTGCCTTGGCGGCGTTCTGCTGTTCCACTTCGATCAAGATGTCCACCAGTTCGTCTTTTCGCCGGGAGGTCACATCCACAAAGCGAATGCCGATCTGGTGCGCGCCATCTGTCCATTGGGTCAAGCCGTTGAAGCGGAAGACCAGCCCGTTCACGGTAAACGAAACCTCGACGCGGGCCTGGGATCCGGCCACGAATCTTTGCTCTGTCTCGATCCGGCATCCGCCCATGCTGAGATCCATCACGTGGCAGGGAACAATCGATTCATGCTTTACAACAAAAAGCGAGGCGGGGCCATCGACCGGGAGCCGAGGAGTAGCCCGGCGCTGCGTTTGCCCGGTGGCCGGCTCCTCCGCGCTTTGTTCCACTTCCATGCTTCTCACCGCGAGAACAGAATCAGCGTGGATCGACCGGGCGACATGCTTGTCGCATGGGTGACCGGTTCAGAAAGAGCCCCCTGCGACAGTCTTTGGAGCGGCGCCCGCAGTCTGATTCTGCTCGACAATCCCAGGAAACTTCTTTGTCCCTGGGAAGAATCAGTGTCCGCCCATTGCCTCCGAGGGGCGGGCGGGGGCAGGCTGCGCGGTCTCACGGCCTTTCAACCGGTCATACTCATACAAATCGCTGGTTGTTCCCAGAGATTCGTTGTAGAGAGTCGTGCAGCCGGTCAACTGGTTCAACTCCTCGCTGAACAGGTGAATTGCCTGCAATTGTGTGGCCGAGGCAGGGACCTCAAATTGGGAGGTCTTAATAAACTTCTGGTACCCGCGGTCAAGCAATCGGGCGATTTCGCCCCCCAGCATCGCTCCCGGACGCTCGACAAAGGCCGCGAGTCCGTCGTGGCTGGCAACCAGGATGGCGCCGGCTCCATGCTTGCTTACCTGCACAGCGCCTGCAACCGCGGAATAAGTTGCGACATCGAATCCATGTGCGCCCAGGGTATCCAGGGTGTGTTCGAAGTTCGGATTTTGTTCTTTCGGGGCCATAACCGCTTTCCAGTCTGCGAAGATATTGAAAGAGAACCCGGCAAATTTCCGGCCGGCGCCGCTCTCGCATACTCAATCCCGCATTCCCAATCTCGCATATCGGGAGCGTAGGCTGCAATTTCCAATGAAAATGGCTGCGACAGACCGACAACTCGGCATGTCTGTCCCGGAGCGGATTGGCTCGACGCCGCTGCTCCGCCTGGAACGGCCTGTGGACGGCCTGGAGGGGATCACGCTTTTGGCCAAGGCGGAGTGGGCCAACCCCGGCGGAAGCGTCAAGGACCGCGCTGCCGCCGCGATGGTGCGGGACGCGCGGGCGCGCGGACTGCTTGTGCCGGGTAAAACCCTGCTGGATGCCAGCAGCGGCAACACCGGCATCGCTTTCGCCATGCTGGGCGCCGCGCTTGACTTTCCCGTGCACCTGGCCATGCCCTCGAACGTCTCTCTGGAGCGGAAGCGGATTCTCAGCGCCTACAGGGCTCAGATGGACTGGACCGACCCCGATCTGGGCTCCGACGGCGCCATTCGGCGCGCCCGTGAGTTGGCCGGCAACGATCCAGACCGCTTCTACTACGCCGACCAATACTCGAACGACGCCAACTGGCTGGCCCATTTCCACTCCACCGGCCCTGAAATCTGGCAGCAGAGCTCCGGCCAGGTCACGCACTTTGTGGCCGGCCTTGGAACCAGCGGCACCTTCATGGGAACGACCCGCTATCTGAAGGGCCAGAACTCTGCGCTCCAGGCCATCAGTTTCCAGCCGGACTCGCCGTTCCACGGGATCGAGGGCCTCAAACATATGGGCTCCTCGATTGTTCCGGCCATTTATAACCCGCATCTTGCCGACCATTCGGTGGAGGTGGAGACGGAAGCGGCCTATGAGATGGCGAAGCGGCTGGCCCGGGATGAAGGCGTGTTGGTGGGCATCTCCGCGGCGGCGGCCGTGGTGGTGTGCGCGCGGATTGCCGAAGAGGAAGCGGCTGCCGGCCGGCCCGCGGTCATCGTCACCGTGCTTCCCGATTCTGCAGAGAAGTATCTCTCCGAGCGATTCTGGGAGGAAGCATGAGTGTCCTGCACCTGCCCCGCGCGGTCTACGAGGCAATCCGCGCCCATGGTGAGCAGACCTATCCGCACGAGTGCTGCGGCGCGCTGCTGGGGCGGCCATCTGCCGAGGGTTGGCGCGTGGAAGCGGCCGTCAGCGCCGGCAACACCCGCACCGATTCGGCCCATAACCGCTACCACATTGCCCCCGCGGAGCTCGTGAAGATTGAGCGCGAGGCGCGCCGCCAGGGGATAGACATCGCCGGTTTCTACCATTCGCACCCCGACCACCCCGCGCAATGGTCGGCCACCGACTTTGCCGAGGCCCACTGGCTGGGTTGTTGCTACGTCATCACCGCGGTGGCCCAGGGCAAAGCCACGGTCACCAACTCATTCCTGCTGGCCGGCGCCACGGAGGAAGACAAACGCTTTGAGACCCAGACCATCCTTGTGGATGCCAAGAGCATCGCTCCGGAGGTCAATGGAATCTAACGGAAGAGGAACCTGCACATGACCATCTTTATCCCCACTCCATTGCGTTCCTATACGGGCGGCAAGGATGCCGTTGAAGTGAGCGCGGCCACTATCAGCGAAGCTCTTGACGCGCTCACCCAGGCGCACCCCGACCTGCGCAAGCACCTGTTTACGGGCGAGGGCAAACTGCGCGCCTTTGTTAACCTGTATCTGAACGACGAGGATGTGCGCTACCTTCCCGCGAAGGAAGCCACGGCGGTCACAGCTGCTGACACGCTCTCCATCATTCCGTCGATTGCCGGCGGCCGCTAGCCGGCCGGGCACGTCGCGCGAAAGAGCAAGCGGCCTGAGTTCCCCGCCCACACCCGACCCGGAGACGAGATTTATCCACCATGGCAATTTCAACTGCAATCACCGTCGATCTTCCCGAACTGACCCCCGACGACCTGACCCGCTACTCGCGCCACCTCATCCTGCCTGAAGTCGGCGTCGAAGGCCAACGCCGGCTGAAAGCTGCGCGCGTGCTCTGCGTGGGCACTGGGGGCCTGGGTTCGCCGCTGGCTTTTTACCTGGCCGCGGCGGGCGTCGGCACTCTCGGACTGGTGGACTTCGACGTCGTGGACCTGAGCAATTTGCAGCGGCAGATTATCCACTCCACCAAAGACATTGGGCGCAAGAAGCTCGATTCGGCCGAGGAAAAGCTCACCGCGCTCAATCCCGCGTTGAATGTAGTGAAGCACGAGACCATGCTCTCCAGCGCCAACGCCCTGGAGATTCTGAAGGACTACGACATTGTGGCCGACGGGACCGACAACTTTCCCACGCGCTACCTGGTCAACGACGCCTGCGTGCTGCTGGGCAAGCCCAACGTCTACGGTTCCATATTTCGCTTTGAGGGCCAGGCCAGCGTTTTTGCCACCAAGACCGGCCCTTGCTACCGCTGCCTCTATCCCGAGCCGCCGCCGCCGGGACTGGTGCCCAGTTGCGCCGAGGGCGGGGTACTGGGCATTCTTCCCGGCTTGCTGGGCGTCATCCAGGCCACTGAAGTCATCAAGCTGATCCTGGGCAAAGGCGAGTCGCTGGCCGGCAGGTTGCTACTGGTGGATGCCCTGAACATGCGCTTCCGCGAGCTGAAACTGCGCAAGAACCCCGAGTGCCCGATCTGCGGCCCCAACCCCACCGTGACCAAACTGATCGACTACCAGCAGTTCTGCGGCATCGCGCCGGAGACCTTAGAGGAGAAAGCAGTGAAGAACGGAATTCCGCAATTGACGGTGAAGGAACTGAAGCGGCGCATGGACGCCGGCGAGGACGTGCAACTGATCGACGTCCGCGAGCCCTTCGAGTACCAGATTGCCCAGATCGGCGGAAAGCTGATCCCGCAAAACGATGTCCCCAACCGGCTGGCGGAGATCGACCGGGAGCGCGAAGTGATTGTGCAATGCAAGTCGGGCGGCCGGTCGCAGCGGGTCGCTGAGTTCCTTCAGCAGGCCGGCTATCCCCGCGTGGTGAACCTGGCCGGCGGCATCACAGCCTGGAGCGACGAGATCGACCCCAGGGTGCCGAAGTATTAGACCGAATCGCTGCTTCAAAAGCCGAAGGCCCAGCGTCTGCGAGCACTCTGACTCCCGCGCCTTCTTTCTGGCGCGGACCACCCGAAGGGGCTGCCCCACCGCAGGTGGTTACCACACGCGGCAAGGCTTGGCGCTGACCATCGCCGCCGTTTTCTTGCAACTGAAGCTCGATGCAAACTCCGGCAAATCCTGGAGCACCGAGTTGGTGCGGTACTCGTCCGGGGCGTGGGGATCGGTCTGCGCCTGGGTGCGGAGGCGCTCCGGCCGCGTTTGCGTACACCACTGCTGTGCGTAGGCAATCCAGAAGCGCTGCGCAGGCGTGTAGCCGTCCATCGTCGCGTTCATATCCACATGCGCAGCGTGGGCCTTATCGAGCCAGGCCAGCCAGGCCAGCCAGAGGCCGCCGAGGTCGGCGAGGTTTTCGCCCAGCGTGAGCTTGCCGTTCAGGTGCACGCCCGGCACCGCCTCGATGGCGTCATACTGCTTGACCATGCAATCGGCGCGGGTATTGAAATTCTGTTCGTCGTCTTTGGTCCACCAGTCTTTGAGGTTGCCGTCCTTGTCGTACTGGCGGCCCTCGTCGTCAAAGCCGTGCGTCAGCTCGTGCCCAACGGTGGAACCCATATCGCCGTAGTTGGCCGCGTCGTCTTCCTTGTCGCTGAAGAATGGCGGCTGAAAGTAGCCGGCGGGGAAGTTGACGTTGTTCATCTGCGGATCGTAGTAGGCGTTGACGGTGGGCGGCGTCATCTCCCACTCGCCCTTGTCGACGGGCTTGCCGATCTTGGCCAGGTCGCGGGCAACCTCGAACTGGTGCGCCCGCATCTGATTGCCCAGCGCATCGCCTCGGACGATGGTCAGCTTCGTGTAGTCGCGCCACTTGTCGGGATAACCGATCTTGTTCATCACCGTGTGCAACTTTTCTTTGGCTTTGACCTTGGTCGCGGCGCTCATCCAGTCGAGCGCGTCGAGATCTTTGTCCATCGCCTGCTCGATGGCCAGCGTCATGTCGAGGGCCTGCTGTTTTTCCGCGGGCGGAAAATACCGCGCCACATAGACCTGACCCAGCGCTTCGCCCAGCTCGCGATCCACGCGGCTGGTGCAGCGCTTCCAGCGCTCCTGCTGCTTCTCGGCTCCGTTGAGCGTGTGCGAGTAGAAGTTCCAGTTCTCCTGGTCAAAGCTCTCCGGGAGGCTGGTTCCGGCGTAAGCGTGGAGCAGGTGCCAGCGCAGGTAGGTTCTGATCTGGTCGATCGGCGTGTCGGCCAGCAACGCGTTGAACTCGGCAAAGAACTTGGGCTCGGTGTCGTTGGTTTTGCCGGTGGCGGGGGCGTGCGCGGCGGTTACATAGGCGGGCAGCGAGAAGTGGGTCAGATCTTTGGAGAAGGTGAGCACGTCGGTGGGGTGATTGAGGTTCTGTGGGTCGCGCTGCTCGGTGATGGTGAGCGAGGCCTTGGCGAGGCGCGTCTCAAGGGCCAGCACGGTATCGGCGTCCTTGGCGGCTTGCGCATCGGTTTCGCCGGCCAGGACGAAGATATTGCGCACGTGGGTTACATACTGTTGCCGCTGCTCGACACTCTTGGCGTCGGTACGGGTGTAGTAGTCGCGCTCCGGCAGGCCGAGCCCGCCGGCGAAATAAAAGCCGATCATCGAACTGGAATCGGCAAAGTCCTGGTTCGATCCCATGATAAAGAAGGCGTGCACGCCGATGGAGTGGAGGTGGGCCAGCAATGCAGGCAGGTCCGCGGCCGTTTTGAGCGCGGCAATGCTGTCCAACTCCGGCTGAATGGGGGTGAGGCCCAGCTTGTTGACCGTAGCCGTGTCCATGCAGCTGGCGTACTCGTCGCCAATTTTCTGCTCGTTGGCGGAACGCGTGGAGGCGGGCGCGGAAGACTCCTCGAGAATCTGCTTCAGGTGCAGCCGGTTCAACTCGAAAAGCTCGGTGAAACGGCCGTAGGATGCCTGGTCGGCGGGCAGCGGGTTGCGCTTGAACCATCCGTTGCAGCTGTAGCGATAGAAGTTGTCGCAGGGGTCCACGGTCTTGTCGACGAGCGATGGATCGAAGACGCGCAGCTCGGGGGCGGGCGCGGCGGCGGTCTGCGAGAATGCGGGAGCCGCGGCCAGGACAGGAACCAACACGAGACGGCAGAGGGACGAAACGCTGGGGCGAAACATGCCCAAAACTTTAGCAGATTTGGCCCTTGAGAGGCTGCGGCGCAGGGCGGCCATTACAATATGGATTGTCGAATCAAATTGAGGAGCACATCAAGTGGCGCAACGCACCTTCAGCATTGTCAAGCCGGACGCGGTCCGCAAGGGCTTTACGGGGGCCATTCTGGCCGAGATTGAAAAGGCAGGCTTTCAGATCGTATCCATCAAGAAACAATCCATTTCAAAAGAGCAGGCCAAGGGCTTTTATGCCGTTCACGCAGCCAGGCCTTTCTTTGAAGGGCTCTGCGAGTTCATGTCGTCCGGTCCGCTGGTGCTGATGGTGCTTGAGAAAGACAATGCCATTGCCGACTTGCGCAAGCTGATGGGCGCCACCAACCCGGCCAACGCCGAAGAGGGGACCATCCGCAAAAAGTTCGCTGGCTCGATCCAGGAGAACGCCATCCACGGGTCGGATGCGGAAGATACTGCGGCGTTCGAGATCGGCTACTGGTTCGCGGGGTATGAACTGATCTAGTATTACGCGGGGTTCGGCATGAAGCTGGGCTCCGCGTTATCCATCGCCAAACAGGTCGTCGATCTTTTTGCGCAGCGCGATCATCTCCTGCTGCACCGCGGCGGTGGTCTCTTCCAGGCGCGCCACGCGTTCCTCGAGGCCGGCAGAGATCCCGGCATAGACCGGCCCGGCGACAGGCAACACAGGCGCGGGCAGCGATTCGACCGCGCCCGAGAGCAGATGCGCGTAGCGGGACTCCTTGGTTCCCGGCTGGCGCGGCAACACGGCGGCCAGCGCGGGTTCGCGCTCCATCAGCTTTTGCAATCCGGCGAGGACTTCGCCGATCTCGTCGAAGCGGTGCAGGCGCTCGGTGCGACTGCGCAATTCGCCGGGGGTCTGCGGGCCGCGCAGCAGCAGAACGCAGAGCAGCGCCGTCTCCGCGCGGTTGAAGTTGAAGGCCTCGCCCAGCCAATGCTCGTATTTGGTGACGCGGCCGTCGGCCGAGCGCGCGCGCCCGGCCAGCTGCATGTCTTCCAGGCCGTGCAGCGCCTGGCGCACGGCTTCTTCGTCCAGATCGGTCACCGGCTCGCGGTTGGTGCGCTGGTTGCAGGCGTTGATGAGCGCGTTCAGCGAGAGCGGGTAGGAATCCGGGGTGGTTACTTCCTTCTCGACCAGCGCGCCCAGCACGCGGGCCTCGGCAGGAGTGAGGAAGATTGTTTCGGTGGGCGGCATAGGTCTATTTTGCCACTCGCAGCTCCCGCCCAGATTTCAGGCCTGCCACTTTCCAAGCAAAAAGCACTTCCCGCGGACGAAGATCCGTTCGCGGGGAAGATTCAGCCACTCCTGAGCCGGTTGCTAGGCCAACTCCTCGGCTTCAGCGGCACGATCGCGCGTCAGTTGGAAGTAAACCACCGGCGTAACGACCAGGCTCAGCACCATGGAAACTGCCAGTCCGCCGATGACCGCAATGGCTAGAGGCTGCAGCATCTGCGAGCCGGCGCCCAACGCGAAGGCCAGCGGCAGCATCCCACAGACCGCCGCCAGCGCCGTCATCACAATAGGGCGCAGCCGCCGCTGGGCCGCGTGGATCATCGCTTCGGTTGGAGTAGCGCCCTCGGCGCGGAACTTTTCGTCCGCATCCATCAGCAATATCCCGTTCTTGGCCACGATCCCGATGACCATGATGAGGCCCATGAACGACGCAACGTTGAAGCTGGTGTGCGTCACCAGCAGGGCAAGAATTACGCCCGAGATCGACAGCACGGACGAAGTGAGAATTGCAATTGGCGCGGGGAAGTTGCGGAACTCGGTCAGCAAAACGCCAAAGACCAGCGCCAGCGCCAGCAGCAGCACACGCAGCAGGTCGCGGAAAGATTTCTGCTGCTCCTCATACGTGCCGCCATATTCCACGCGAACCGATGTGGGCAGATGCAGCCCGGCTACCGTCTGCCGAACTCTGGCGATGCCGGTGCCCAGGTCCGACCCTTCCAGCCGTCCCGTCACCACCACCAACCGCTGCAGGTTCTCGCGCCGGATCTCGTTTTGCGGCGGCAACTGCTGAATCGTCGCCAGCGAGCCCAGCGTGGCGCTGTGCCCTGTTGCGCTGTTGAAGACCGTGTTCTGGATCGCTTCCAGCGAGGCGCGATTCTCATCTCCCAGCCGCACGCGAATCGAGTAAGGCCGCCCGTTCTGAATCAGCGGATCGGCCGTGGTGACCCCGTCGAGAATTGCAGTCGCATCCTCGGAAACCTCGGTCGGCGTGAAGCCCATCCGCGCCGCTACCACCGGATTGATTTGAAAGTTCGTGGCCGGCCCGCTGATCGTGTTCTCAATGCCGTTCTCAACATCCACAACGCCGGGAATCTTGCCGATGGCCTCGCCCACCCGCGGGCCAAGCTGCTCCAGCACCGCGGGATCGTTGGCGAAGATCTTGATCTGGATCGGCTCCGGCGCATTCGACAGGTCGCCGATCATATCCTGCAGCACCTGGGTAAATTCAATATCCAGTTCGGGCTCGGTGGTCTTGATCTGGCCGCGGATATCCGCGATCACGTCGTCGATGCCGCGGCTGCGCCTGGCCTTCAGCTTGACTGAGATGTCGCCGGTATTGGCCTCGGTCACTGCGGCCAGGCCCAGTTGCAGGCCGGTGCGCCGGGAGGTACTTTCCACCTCAGGAGTCTCGCGCAGAATCCGCTCCACGTGCTCCAGCACGCGGTTGGTCTCTGTCAGCGAACTGCCCGCGGGCATGATGTAGTCCAGGATGAAGCCGCCCTCGTCCATCTCCGGCAACAGGTCAGAGCCCAGCGCCTGGTAGCCTGCCCAGGTTCCGACGACAAGCAGCAGGCAGGCTCCGGCCAACCAGAGCGGCTTGGCCAGCGCCCAATCCAGCACGCGGCGGTGAATCCCGATCACCGAGCCCATCAGGCGGCCGGCGTGACGATTCTGCCGCGTGTCGTCGTCGCGCCGCTCGCCCAGCATGACCAGACTCAGACCCGGCGTCCAGGTAAGCGCCAGCACCAGCGAGGTCAGCAGCGCGGCAGTCATGGTCACGGCCAGCGCGCGAAAGAAGCTTCCCGTCACACCGCTGACTGAGACCAGCGGCAGAAACACCACCACCGGCGTGATGGTTGAGCCGATCAGCGGCGTAGTGATCTCCTTCAGCGCATTGCGCACCGCCTCCGCGCGGTGCTCGCCGCTGTCGCGATGCAGCACGATGTTCTCAACCACCACGATCGCGTCGTCAATCACCAGCCCGATGGCCGCCGCCAGGCCGCCCAGCGTCATCAGGTTGAAACTCTGGCCGATCATCCAAAGCACCAGGACGGTCATCGCGATGGTGACGGGAATAACCAGTCCAGCAATCAGCGAAGATGTCCAGTCGCGCAGGAACAGGAAAAGAATGATGCAGGCCAGCACCAGCCCGATGGCGATGGCGTCGCGCACACTGGATATGCTGTCCCGCACAATTTGTGACTGATCGTAATACGGCTCAATCGTGACTCCCGGCTGCAGCTTCGGCTTCAACTGCGCCACTTGCGCGGCGACCGCATCGGCCACGGCAACGGTATTGCTCGACGGCTGCCGGGTGATGTTCACCAGCACCGCTTCTTTGCCGTTGGCGGTCACCATGGTGTAGACCGGCTGCGTGGCCTCTTCCACCGTGGCCACGTCGGCCACGTGCACCGGAGCGCCCGCCGGGGTGCTCTTCACAACCAGTTGCCGCAGTTGCTCGCTATCGTGAACCTGGGCGCCCACCAGGCCAAGGATCAGCTGGTGGTTGGCCTCGTAGAGGCCCGGCGAGTCCACGATGTTCGAAGCCTGGATCGCATTGACAAGGTCCGGAATGGTAACGCCGGCCCCTTGCAGCAGTGCCAGGTTGGGTACCACGTGAAACTCCGGCACCTTTCCGCCCTGGATGGTGACCGTGCTGACGCCGGCCACGCGATTCAGCGGCGGCTTCAGGTCATAGGTGGCAATTTCCCACAGCTTGGTCTGCGGAACCGTGTCCGAGGTCAGGCTGTAGCCGAGAATGGGAAACGTGGCAAACGTAAGCCGGTTGGTGGTGACGCGGGCGGTGGCCGGCAGCGTCTGCTCCACCTTGCCCAGCGCCGCATCCACAAGTTGCAGGGAGTGGAACATGTCCTGGTTCCAGTCGAAGAAGAGGCTGATCTCGGCCGATCCGCGGCTGGTGGTGGAGCGAACGGTCTGCAAACCAGGCACGGAGTTCACCGCGTCTTCAATCGGCTTGGTGATGGTCACCTGCATCTGCTCCACAGGCATCACGCCGTTGTCTACGCCGATCACGACACGCGGAAAGTTGGTCTGCGGGAATACCGAAATCGGCACCTGGAAGGCAAAATAGATGCCCGCCACGGTCAGAATCGCCGCAAAAAAGAAGATGGTGCGCGTGGAGTGCGCCAGCCAGAAAGGCTTGTGTCCGGCAGCGGGATCGGGCATCACTCGGTTCCTCCGCCCTTGCCGGCGTCATCGGCCGCGCCCACTTTCACCTTAACGCCCTCATCCAGCCCATAAGCCCCACCCGTAATCACCAGGTCGCCCGGCACAAGGCCGCTGGTCACCTGCACATCTTCCGCATCCGTCAGGCCCAGCGTCACCGGCTTGCGATGCGCCGTGCCATCCGCGCCCACGACCATCACCGACTTGGTTCCGTCCTGCGCGGTCAGAATAGAGGTTGCGGGAATCTTCCAGGCCTTGAGATCGGTATGGCCGGAGATGAAGACTTTTACCGGCGTTCCCACTTTCAACGCGCCGCTCTTGTTGTCAATCTTCAACCACACTTCCACGGTCGTGCTGCCGGGGTCCAGCGCCGGGCTGATCAGATCGATCCTGGCCTCAACCGGTTCCGCTACTCCGGGCACCTGGACCTGCGCCTCGTCGCCCAATTTCATCCGCTGCGCAAGGCTCTGCGCCAGGTGCGCCTTGGCCAGCAGGCTGTTGGTATCCATCACCGTCAGCAGCGGGGCGCCCGCCGCCGCGGTCTCGCCGGCAAACAGCGGCCTGTCAGTCACAACACCATCAATCGGGCTGCGAATCTCGGAATAGCTCACTTGCGCCGCGGCGCCCTTGTACTTGCCTTCTGCCGAAGAGAGCTGCCCCTGGGCCGACTTCAGCGCGGCCTCGCGGCTCACGCTGCGCACCGACTGCAGGTGCAAAACCGCCGCATCGTAGGCTGCTTGCGCCTGAACCAGCGCAGCCTGCGCCGTGTCCAGATCGCGGCCCGGAATGGCCCCTTCGGCAAACAGTTGCTTGCGCCCCTTCACGATGCTCTGATTCAGATCAAGATTGGCCTTGGCCTGTGCCACGTCTGACTCGGCCTTCTGCGTGTCCTCAGGAACCTGGGCCTTGGTCGCCGTGGCATAGGCTGCCTCGGCAGCCATGAAAGAGCCCTTGTTGTCCTGCGCGGCCGCGGCCAAATCACTATTCTCGAGCGTGGCCAGCAACTCGCCTTCCTTCACCCGCGAACCACGCTGCACATAAAACTTGCGCACCGGCGCTGAGATCTTGGGCGCAATGGCCGCCTGGGCGAGCGGCGCAAGAATCGCATCGGCGGCAATGTGCTCCGTGATCGCGCCCTGCTCCGGATGCTCGGCCTGCACCGTCACCTGCGTCTCCGGCGGCGCTTCCTTCTTGCAGCCGGGCAAAAGGGCCACGGGCGCGGCCATGGCGCACAGCAAAAGCCAGCGCATCTTCGTAAAACCTAATTCGCGATTTGCATTCATCGTCGCCATCCCGCTCGTTCCTGCGTCAGATCGTTCCCGTCAGTGTTTCCAGGTCTGCCCTTGCGGCCTGGTAGCGCACTCTGCCGTCTTCGCGTGCATTCTCGGTAGATACGAATGCGTTCTGTGCGTCCACCACTTCCAGCACCGTCGACTCACCTTCCGCGTAGCGCATCTTGGTCAACCGCAGGCTCTCGGCCGCAGTGGCCACGCTTGCATCCAGGGATACGAGCTGTTCGCGCGACGCCGCTGCCTCGGACCAGGCTTCGTCCAGCCGCGCAATCAGTTGCTTCTGTGTGGCCGACAGCGCCACCTTTATTGCATCGCGACGAATCTCGCTCTGCTTCACCTTGTGCTGCGTCGTCAGCCAGTCCCACACCGGTATATCCAAGGTCACACTGGCCGAGTAGCCCAGGTTGCGCAGATGCTCCGGCGTGTTCACCGCAAACTGCGTAGCGTCAATACCGTAGGTGACGTTCAAATCGAGGCCGGGCAGGTAGGCCGCGCGCGCCGCCAGCACGTCGGCATTGCTTACGCTTAGCGAGGCCAGCGCGCTCTTCAACTCGGGATTGTTCCTTCCCGCCGCCTGGTCCACTTCTTCCCTTGAAGGCAGCTCTGCAACGCTCTCGGCCACGGTCAGCACATAGGCAGTGTGCGGGTCGGGGAACAGCAGCACGGCAAGCTCCAGCCGCGCTTTCTCCGCGGCCACCTTCGCATCGGAAAGGTCCCGCTCCCGCTGCTGCTCTTCCAACTGCGCCTTCACCACGTCAGCGTGCGCGGCCTCGCGAGCCTGCTCCCGCTTGCCGGTCAGCGAAGTAAACTCTGCCGCTTCCTGGTGGGCGCGCTCAGCCACCTGCAGCTTGTTGTCGCCCGCCAGCAGTTCATAGAACAACCCCACCACCGCAGCCCGTAGCCCGCGGCGCGCAATCTCCAGCTCCGCTGCGGCGCGGGCTGCCGCCGCATCAGCTCGCCGCACGCCGGCCAGCTGGCCCAGCCCGATGGTGTCGTTCACCACTGCCTGGCTGGAATACTCCCGGGCCGCATTGTTGGCGATGAACCGGGGCACCGTCTGTCCGCGATCGATCTGCGTATAGAGGGCCTGGTTGTGGTACTGCACGGTTGGCAGCATGCCGGCCCGAGCAATCGAGCGGTCAATCCCCGCGGACCGGCTGTCTGCCAACGAGGCCGCAAAGTTCGGCTCGTTTGCCTCTGCGCGCTGGATTGCCTCATCGAGCGTGATGGCCAGGGGTTGGGTAGCGGGTAGAGACTCTTGCCCCGATGCCTGTCCGCCGGTCGCCGCCGCCGGAAGAAGAAGGAGAACTGCGCCGGAGAGGCCGATCCAGCCCAGCCTTCGGGAATGCCGCCAAATGTCAGGTCGCATAGTCACACCAGAAACTCACGCCAGGGAGATACACCAGCGAGCATACGATTGAAAGTTTCATCTTACCTTGAGAGACGGATGAATCCGGGCTAAGGTTCACGGCAAGGCGCCACGGTGGCACTCCGATGCTGATAGGCAGCTTAAGATGTTGAGCATGGAGACCACCTGGATTGGCGGAGTGGAAGTGTCCCGCATCGGCCTCGGCACATGGGGCATGGGGGGGATGGAGTGGGGCGCGGTGACGGACGAGGCGGCCATCGCCGCGTGCCTGGGCGCGATCGAGCGCGGCATCAACCTGATTGACACGGCGCCGATTTACGGGCACGGCCGCTCCGAGGAGATCGTGGGCAAGGCGATGCGGGCGCACGGACGCCGCGACGCTTTCTTCATCGCCACGAAGGCTGGCCTGGAGTGGAACGCCGACGGCGTTTTTGCGAATTCGACTGCTACGCGGCTGCGTGCGGAGCTGGAAGCCAGCCTGCGCCGCCTGGGCACGGAAACCATCGACCTCTACCAGGTGCACTGGCCGGACACGCGCACGCCGATTGCCGAGGTCGCGGCTCTGCTGGCGGGCTTTCAGCGCGAAGGCAAGGTGCGCGCGCTGGGGGTGAGCAACTTCTCCGTCGCGCAGATGCAGGAGTTTCGCGCCGTGGCTCCGCTGGCCTCAAACCAGCCGCCGTACAATCTCTTCGAGCGCCAGATCGACGAGACCGTTTTGCCCTGGTGCGAGGCCAACGGCGTGGCCGTGCTTACCTGGAGCTCGCTTTGCCGAAGCCTGCTCGGGGGCCGCGTTCGTCGCGGCACGACCTTCGACGCCAAGGACATTCGCAGCTTCGACCCCAAGTTCCAGGAGCCGCGCTTCTCTGAGTACATGACCGCCGTGGAACGGCTCGACGTCTTTGCCCGCGAGCGGTACGGAAAATCAATTCTGCAACTAGCCGTCCGGTGGGCGCTTGATCGCCCCGGCATCAGCGTGGCTCTGTGGGGCGCCAAGCGCCCTGACCAACTGGATGCGGCCGCCGGGGTAATGGGTTGGAAGCTGGATGCGGCCACCATGGCGGAGATTGACCGGATTGTCGCGGAGTCGGTGACGGATCCGGTGGGACCGGAGTATCTGACGCCCGGGGTGCGGCGGGACTGAGACACAGGGTTCAGGTCAATTTCGCGCCCCATCCCCGGCCCGGCTCTGCGATACTACTGAGTTATGCCAATCGCCGATCTGCAACAGGCTGCCCAGAAGATTGCCGGATTCCTCAATACCCTTAACAAGCTGGGCGGTCTGCGCCTGAAATACCGCATCAGCGCGGACGACGGCGCCCCCGGCCCCGAGGGCGGCGCGGGCCACCAGATTCATGTCGAGCTGGCCGGGCCCGATGTGCCGCTGGTGACGCAGCACAAAGGCGAGCTGCTGCTGGCTCTGGAGACCATCGCCGCGCAGATTCTGCGTCTCGACCAGCGCGAGGGCGACCAGGTCAGCTTTGACGCCGACAACTTCAAGGCCCTGCGCGCAGAGGAACTGCGCCTGCAAGCCGAGATCGCTGCGGACAAAGTGATCCGGTCCGGTATTCCCTTTGCTTTCCCGCCGATGAACAGCCGCGAGCGGCGGCTGATGCATATGGCGTTCCGCGGGATTGAAGGAGTTGAAACCGCCAGCAATGGCGAAGGCCAGGACCGCTTTCTGGCGGTTTATCCCGCGGGCAAGACCAACCTGCCCGTAGCCGCGCCCGTCAAGCCGCGAGGCTTTGGGGATCGCGGACGAAGCTCGGGCGATCGCGGACGCACACGGCGCTAAGGCAAATGGAGTTTGAACAATCCCAGGTCCGAAAATCCGGACCTGGGGCACCCGGCGTGAAGCCGCGCGGCTTTACGCGCAGGTAAGCCCAGGAGGGTTCGCATGGCGACAGGCTCGATCCTTGGCGGCAGCAAGCTGGTCGCCTTTGTTGCCACGACCGACCCGGTCAAGGCTCTGGCATTCTTTGAAGGCGTGCTGGGCCTGCGCCTTGTCGCCGACGAAAGCCCCTTCGCGCTGGTCTTCGACGCCAATGGAACCATGCTGCGCGTAACCCCGGTGGGCGAACACAAGCCGGCCCCGTTCACGGTTATGGGTTGGGGCGTGGAATCCATCGAAGCCGCCGTCGATGAACTCGTCGCTGCCGGAGTCGAGTTCATGCGCATTCCCGGCTTCAACGACGCCGATCCGCGGGCCATCTGGACCGCGCCCGGCGGCGCGCGCATCGCGTGGTTTCACGATCCCGATAAGAATGTGCTGAGTCTTACGCAGTTTTGAAAAAGAAACAAGGAAGCCCGCGCCGTGGGCTTAAAACTCCTGGCTGGCTCGCCGACTCGGACAGCCGCCAACTGTCCGCGCCAAAGGCAGGTGGCCCCACCGCGGGTGGCTAAGGCATTTCTCCTTCAGATATATTCGTTGTTTCATTGTGCAATGGGTCAATTTCTTGAGGAAATTGACCGTTCACAGTGCCGGCTCCGGGAGGCGTCAAAAGGAGAAATGCGTTAACCGTTCAACTGCTCCTGCAGTTTGTTCAGCGTCCGTTGCAGATCCTTGTCGGTACGGCGTTGCTCGTCGATTTTACCGATGGAGTGCATCACCGTGGTGTGGTGTTTGTTGCCGAACTGGCGGCCAATCTCGGGCAGGCTGGCTTCGGTCATCTGCTTGGCCAGGTACATGGCGATCTGCCGCGGCACCACCACGTTGCGCGAGTTGTTTTTCTGCTTCAGGTCGCTGACTCTCATGCCGAAGCTCTCGGCGACGGCGCGCTGAATGGCCTCGATGGTGACCTTGCGCACCTGCATGTCGATGAACTGCTTGAGGCACTGCTGGGTCGAGGCCAGCGTGATCTCCATGCGGTTGAGCTGGCACCAGGCAACCAGGCGGGTCATCGCGCCCTCGAGTTCGCGCACGTTGGTGCGCACATTCGAGGCAATAAACAAGGCCACGTCTGTCGGCAGCGTCACCTGCTCGTTTTCTGCTTTCTTCTGCAGGATGGCAACCTTGGTTTCAAGATCGGGCGGCTGAATGTCGGCGATCAGGCCCCACTCGAAGCGCGAACGCAGCCGTTCCTCAAACTCCGTCAGCTCCTTGGGCGGCCGGTCCGAGGCAATCACGATCTGCTTCATGCTCTCGTGGAGCGCGTTGAAGGTGTGGAAGAACTCTTCCTGCGTCCGCTCCTTCTGGGCGATGAACTGAATGTCGTCGATCAGCAGAACATCCACGGAGCGGAAGCGGTCGCGGAAGCTGGTCATGCGATCGTTGCGAATGGACGTGATGAGCTCGTTGGTGAATTTTTCCGCCGAGACGTAGCAGATGCTGGCCGAAGGCTGGCGGCGCTTCACTTCGTGGCCGATGGCGTGCATGAGGTGGGTCTTGCCCATGCCGACGCCGCCATAGAGGAAGAGGGGGTTATAGGCGCGGGAGGGCCGCTCGGCCACGGCCAGCGCGGCGGCGCGGGCAAACTGGTTGCCGTTGCCGATGACGAAGGCGTCGAAGGTGTAGCGCGAGTTGAGTTGCGCCGCGGTAGACCAGTCAATGGTCTGTTGCAGCGGCGCGCGGGACGGAGGGGGCGCCGTGGGCGCATGCGCGGGCAACGGGCCAAAGCCGCCGTCCTTGCGCGGCGGCGGAATCGAGGGGTCATCCTCGACAGTGACAAAGCTGACGTCGTCGAACTCGAGGGACTGCAGGTCGATGGCTTCTTGAATAAGGTCGCCGTATTTATCGCCGATGTGCTGAAACTCCGGCGAGGGGACGCGGACGTAGAGCGTGCGGCCGGCGGCGTGGCTGAACCGCGTGGGCTTGAGCCACGTCTCGAAGGACTGGCGAATGACCTTTTTTTCCAGGGCGGAGAGAATCTGGAGCCAGGGGTTGAGAACCGATGCCGGTGAAGTTGCGAATGCCATCGTACGAATCCTTACCCGCGCCGCCGGGCGATTGCAGGGTTGGTTGATCCCTGTGCTTTTGCCAACAACTCTCTGTTGGCGCAGAGTTGAAGGCTCTGCGTCAGGCTTGTGATTGCCGACTGCCTGATTGCCGTTGGTCTGCCCCCGACCTGAATCAACCTCGGGGCCCGGTGATGAAAACTGCTACCGTGGGGCGCAAAAAACTTTTCTTGAACGGGTCCGATAGTAGCACATTTGCGCTTCATTGCAATCACTCTTTCACATAACTTTAGGGTGCTCTCGAACAGTTGCACCAAGGGTGGTGAAACTCGCCACGAAAGTTACTTGGGTCACTGCGGAGGTTTCATTTTTGAGGTAAATGGAACGGCTTGTGGAGCATGGGCCGAGGCGTTGGCGTGCGCGGCTATGCCTCTCGCGGAGGTGATCGGGCAGCAATGCGCGCCGATCGCGCTGGATTCCTGGGCCAACCTGCGATACACTAAGTACTTGCCGTCGAGGCACAGATTCTAACAAGGAAACAGGAGCGCATCTCCATGCCCAAGCGCACATTTCAACCCAATCGCCGCAAGCGCGTGAAGACTCACGGCTTCCGCGCGCGGATGAAGACGAAGAGCGGCGCTGCCGTGTTGAGCCGCCGCCGCGCCATAGGCCGCAAGCGCGTGGCTGTCAGCGCCGGCTTCCGCGACTAATTTCCAGCCCGCCGTCCAGTTTGAGCCGGAGTGGTTTGCCCGTGGCGGCCTTCCGGCTTCAACGCCCTCCGGCATTCAAATGACCACCCCTCCCAAGACAGCTCAGAGCCAGTCACTGGCATCGTCGCGCCTGCGCAAGCACGCCGACTATCAGCGCGCCTATACGGCCGGACGCAAGCGGCAGTCGGCCTCCATGAGCTGGTTTCTCGCTCCGCAACAGGAGGCCTTTGCGGGCGCAGCGCTGCCCGAGAGTCCGCGCGTGGGCCTGACCGCCGGCAAGGTGCTGGGCAAGGCGCATGAACGCAACCGCATCAAGCGCCGCATGCGCGAGGCCTTGCGCCGGCACATCGATCTGCTGCCATCCGGCTGCGACCTCATCCTCCATCCCCGCCGCATCGTGCTGACCATCGAATTTGGGAAACTTGAAGCGGAGATCGTGCGTATCCTTAAGCAGGCAACGGCCGAAGCGCAGCAGGCAACGGCAGAAGCGGCACGGAAGGCTGCCGCGGACCGCACCGCTTCCCCGGCGCCAACGTTATGACCCGGATTCTGCTCGCTCTTCTCGTTTTCTATCGCCGCTGGATCTCCCCGGCGCTGCACTCGCTCAACCCCGGCGGGTGCAAGTATCTGCCCACGTGCTCCGAGTATGCTTCCATGGCCATCGTTGTCCATGGACCGTTGAAGGGCAGCGCGCTGGCGCTATGGAGGCTGCTGCGCTGCAATCCCTTCGCCCGCGGGGGGCTCGACCTGGTTCCGCCGGCATCCACAACCGGTGATTTCCCCCGCGAACCGTTACCATAGGAGAAGCGGCAGCGCGCAAGTTGCCGCTCGCAGCGCCTCGAAACAGGCTCTCAACGAATAGGACGTGTCTTTTGGCAGAAATTCGCAATCCAAATCTTCAAACGCCAGGCGCCGGCGGCAGTGGTGGCGGCGGCGGCGACATGCGCTCGATGCTCTCGCTCACTCTCCTGGCTTTGGTTGTTCTGTTTGGCTATCAGTACTTTATGCCGAAGAAGGCCACGCCGCCCGCGCCCGCCGTGCAAAGCCAGCCTCAGGCCGCGCAGCAGCAGCCAGCAGCGGCGGGGCAGCCTCAGTTGGCCGCCGGAACAGCGAATGCGCCCAGCCAGGCCGCCGCTCCTCCGGCCATCGCCGCGGCCATGGAGACAGAGATCACGGTCGAAAACGCGCAATACAAGATCGTCTTCACCAATCGCGGCGCGCAGGTGAAGCATTGGATCCTCAAGGGCTATAACGACACCGCCGGCAAGCCGCTGGACATGGTCCAGGCGCAGGCCGCGGCGCAATTCGGCCAGCCGCTGTCGCTGTTTACCTATGAGAAGGCCCTTACCGATCAGGTGAACCAGGCGCTCTATCAGATGACACCCTCTGGCGCGCAGCCCACGGTCACCGGCTATGCTCAGGCCCCGGCCACCAACGCGCTCACCTTCCACTACGCCGGCAACGGTCTCGATGTGGTCAAGACATTCCGCTTCGATGCGACTTACGTGATTACCGTCGAAGCCGTGGTCAAGCGCAACGGCGTGCCGGTCCGCGCGCTGGTTCAGTGGCCCTCGGGCCTGGGCGACATGGAGGAGTTCCTCCCTTCGTCGCTGACCCGCAGTCAGATGCTCACGCCTTCGCAGTTTGCCTGGTCTCTCGATGGCAAACAGGACTCGCAGGCCGCGGCCAAGGTAAGCAACGACGCCACCCACGATGAGCCCTATGAGTACGCGGCCGTTACAGATCTCTACTTTGCCTCGGTCTTTCTGCCCGACTCGCCCGCGCGCAGCACGCTGGTGACGCTGCACGGCACCATCGACCTGCCCAGCGACTTGAGCGATCCCAACAGCCAGAAGAAGCCGGCGAACGTGCTGGGGTTGGCCGTCGGCGACGTCAGCGGCACTACCCGCCTGCGCGTCTACGCAGGCCCCAAGCAGATGGATGTGCTCAAGACCATCCACTCCACCGGCGCCGACGGTCAGGCCGACGGCCCCACGCTGGAGTCGCTCATCCAGTTCGGCTGGTTCACCGTCATCGCCAAGCCGCTTTACCTCGCCCTTCGATTCCTGAGAGGCCTGCTCGGTCCCGGCGCTTACAACTGGGGCTGGGCCATCATCATTGTGACCGTCATCTTCAACGTGGCGCTGCTGCCCACGCGCATCATGATGATGAAGTCTTCTCTGAAGATGATGCGCATCCAGCCCAAGGTAGAGGCCCTCAAAAAACGCTATGCCCATCTCAAGGCCACCGACCCCAAGAAGGCCGAGATGAATACCGAGATGATGGCCCTCTACAAGACCGAGGGCGTGAACATGTACGGCAGTTGCCTGCCGATGCTCTTGCAGATGCCGCTGTTCTTTGCCTACTATCGCGTGCTGCTCAATGCAGTGGAATTGCGCCAGGCCCACTGGTTCTGGCTCACCGACCTGTCCTCGCCGGACCCGCTGCACATTCTGCCGATCCTGATTATCCTGAGCATGTTCCTGGTCCAGTTTCTTACCCCCTCGCCCGGCATGGACCCGGCCCAGCGCCGCATGATGGCCATCATGATGCCGGTTATCTTCGGCTTCTCGATGTGGCATTTCGCTTCAGGCCTGGCCCTCTATTGGGGAACCGGCAACCTGATCAACCTCGGCATTCAGTTGGCCATCAATCAGTCGAGCATCGGCAAGGAGATGCACGAGATTGCCGCACGGCGGGCCGCCAAGAAGGGACCCGGCGGACCGAAGACGATCCAAGGCCGCAGGTAGCGTAGGAACAGGGAACAGGGAATAGAAAATCCTGCTGGATCAGACCCTCCGTCCCCGTTCCGGCAAGCCGGACTGACGCGAACCTGGATTGTCGGAAGGTTGGCCGGGCTCCTGTTCCCTGTTGCCTATTCCCTGTTCCCTTTACTCGATGCATCTCGGCCGCATGGTGTATCGTCCAATGCGTATGGCACCCAACGCGAGCAACACACCCCATCCAGCACCTGAAGCGGAAGAAGTCTATCGCCGCTGGCTCCAGTTTCTCGATGACGAGTTCATCCGCCACAGCTCTCCCGAGCGTCGCGCCGAAATTGTGCGCGACCAGTTGTATCAGCTCTACCTGGGGCGGCCGCACGGCGGCAAGCTGAACCTGACGCTGACCAGCGAGCTGCCCGGCAACGTGCTGAGCCTCGCGCTGGACCCGGAGAACGTGACCCTCGAAGCGGAGCACTTTGCCGACGTGGACCGCGAACGCTACGCACGGCGCAAGCCGCTGATCTGGTTCTGGCAGATGTTCGACCGTTCGCCGATCGGGCTGAACCACTGGCTGGGCATACGGTTCCGCGCCATGCTGGGGCGGCACATCTTCGAGCACCTGGGCGCGGGGGTGAAGATTTACCACGGAGTGGATTTCACTTGCGGCTACGGCCTGTCGATCGGGGACGGCGTCAGCATCCGCCAGGGCGTTCACCTGAACGACCGCGGCGGCATCGCGATTGGGAATCATGCCATCATCGGCTCGTTTGCGCGGGTCTACTCGATCACGCACGCAGCGTTGGACTATGACCGGGTGACGCTGGTGCCGACGGTGATTGGGGATGGGGCGCGCATCGCCAGCCACGCCATTGTTCTTGCCGGCGAGCACGTGGGCCCGGGCGAGGCGATTGGGAGCTTTCCCGCGGACCGGATTTGACTTTGCGCTCGGCTCGCGGCCAGGCCGGCGGGGGCTCAAAGGTGCGCTTGCAAGGTGCGCTTTGAGGGCCAAAGGTTTGCTTACAAGGTTCTATTTGAGGGCCAAAGGTTGGTTCATGTGGTTGCGTTTTTGTACAAAAATAACCTTTTCCGGTGCGTGATTTCGCAAATCGGCACCGCGCACGGTGCCGGATTTGAGCAAAAGGTTGCCAGAAATTATACGGGTTGCGCGCAAATTGCGTTGAAATGACGGAGGATGCGGGTGTAAGTGAATGACAATAGGGTAGTTATTTTGATTATTGTTGACAGGGGTTGGGGGTTGGGATGCGCGGGGAAAAATGGCCCGTGCACGGCGAGGTTTCAAGGGGCGGGGCGCGGGATGGACGGATCGACCGTTGCTAAACCAGCGTAGCCATTATGGCTACGCTGAATCGAGGGGGTGTTCCGTGCGTCAAATCTCACTGCGTGAGTTCAGAACTCGCGGGGCCAAGGCGCTGGTGAATGTACCTGCTGGGGAGACAACCCTTTGGGTGGGACAGAATGGCCCTGCATTCTTCCTTGTTCCTGTTTTTGGCGATGTGGTGAAGGAAGACAGAGAGCTGCGGCGGGCGATGGCGATGGCCAGCCTTCGAGACGGATGGCGCCTTGCCGAAGCATCGGGGGCCAACCTGGCAAGCGCCGAGGAGATTGAAGCGGAGATCGATCGCATTCGCAGAACCCCCGAGGGCGAGGAGATCGAGTGCGCTTAGAGCGAAACCAGAGTAACTGTGTCCCGTTGAGATTTATGCAGGGTCACTGCTCCCTGATGGTCGCATTGACTTGAGTGCTGTGGTTTCGGGATATATCGACTCTGGTTCCGCTATAGCGGTTCTGGACTGCAACGTAATCGCCTCAGCCAGCACTAATGCCGTCGGACCGCCAGCAAAGATCGTTACGGATTGGGTGATGGGTGGGAAGGTGCAGCTCGTTACCTGCCCAATTGTCGTGGCGGAGTACCGGGAGGTTGTGCGGCGCGCCAAGTTTCACCGTTACGGGTTCCCTCCTCTCTGGCTGGAGTTCCTGATTAAAGGAAGCACGCAACTGGCCAACCCCGGTTCCTGGCCTCATGCCTGTCCCGACCCGAAAGATGCACCCTATCTCGCGCTTGCCGATCTGGCAGGAGCCTGGCTTGTGACGGGAAATCTGAAGCATTTCCCGGAGGCAACGCGGGGAAAGGTGACAGTGGTTTCGCCTGCCGATTATCTGGCGCATCTTGTGGGGGAGTGAGGAAGCCGGCAGTTGTATCTGGCGGCCTTGAAAGGGCACGGTTTCAAAGCCGGGCGCGGCTACTTCCGCTTCTTCAACTCGGACGGGTATTTTGCGGTGAGGCGGCGGATTTCGTAGTTGTACTTTGCGTAGGCTTTCTGCCATTGGAGGGCTTCCGCGGGGGTGTATTTGTAGAAGCCTTTGCCGTTGGAGACGCCATTGCCGCCGGATGCGATGACCTTGCGCATGAGCGGGGGAATTTCAGGGCTGGTGGAGAGATCGGGGAGCAGGTCTTTCATGACGCGGTAGTAGGCCTGGACGCCCATGAGGTCCATGTAGCGGAAGGGGCCGGCGAAGGGCATCCACTTGCCTACGTCGTTGCGGAGGGAGCGGTCGACGTCCTCGACGGTGCAGACGCCGGAGTCGACCAGGTTGCAGGCTTCGCGATACATGGCGTAGGAGACGCGATTGGTGATGAAGCCGCGGATGTCGCGGCGGAGCAGGGATGGCTCCTTGCCGAGGCGCGTGGCCATGGCCATGACTTTTTTGGTGGTGCGGGGGCTGGTCTGGCTGCCGGCGATGATCTCCATGAAGCGAGTGATGTGGGCGGGCTCGTCCCAGTGGATGCCGATGAAACGCTCGGGGTGGGCGGCGCCGCGCTGAAGCAGCGAGATGGGGATGGACGAGGTGTTGGAGGCGATGATGGCGGTGGGGGCTACGTGTTTCTCGATTGCCGCGAAGAGGCCGGTTTTGACGGCGAAGTCTTCAATGACGGATTCGACGACGAGGACACAGGGAGCTGCATCGGCATAGTCCTCCGTGAGCTGAAAGGCTTGCATGAGGCGCGCAGGATCGCGCTTGAGGAGGCCTTCGCGCCGCATTTGCTGGAGGAACCGGCGGATGTGGCGGGGGGTGGCGCGGTGGGCGCTGAGGCTGCGGGTGACGCCGACGACAGGGTGACCGGCGGCGAGGAAGCAGGCGGCGATGCTGTGGCCCATGAGGCCCATACCGATGACGGCGACGGGCTGATTGGCTGGGGTGGGCGAGGTGGCTGGTTTTTTTACGAGGCTCATGGGTGGGGTTTTCCTCTTCAAGGTGGGGATGATAGCTGGGGCCGGGGGGGGGCAAAAAGTGGGGCGGCGAGGGTGGTGGATGTACGGAATCTGTGTAGGGGTTGGTGGTATCCCAACCTTTTCGCAAAGAGCGCGAAAAGGATGGGGCGCCCGCGCCGCAGAGGCAGAGGCCGGGCATGGGGGTGGGCAGAGTATACGTTGCCACGGCTATTTCGCTGGAAAGGGGAATCTTTGCTTGTGGGGGAGAATCAAAAGGGATGAGTTTTTTGATTGCGAGGAATCATTGTTATGACTCTTTCTGCTGTTGAAGTGAAGAATTTGAAGCATGCGCCCAAGGTGGAGGGTGTTCTGCCCATCATCCATGAGCGCTGGAGCGCGCGGGCTTTTGCGGATCGGGATGTGAGCGCGGAGGACCTGAAGAAGGTGTTTGAGGCGGCGCGGTGGGCGGCTTCATCGAATAACGAGCAGCCGTGGCGTTTTCTGGTGGGAGTGCGCGGCTCGGAGACGCACAAGAAGATTTTCGAGGCGCTGGTGGGGTTCAACAAGGGCTGGGCGGGATCGGCGCCGGTGCTGATTCTGGGGGTTGCCGGCACCACGTTCACGCACAACGGGAACCCCAACGGGTATGCGCTGTACGATCTGGGGGCGGCGAGTTCGTACCTGACGCTGCAGGCGGCGGCGCTGGGGATGACGAGCCACCAGATGGCGGGTTTTGACCACGGGGCGGCGCGCACGGCGCTGGAGATTCCGGTGGAGTACGCGCTGGGCTCGGTGATCGCGCTGGGCTACCAGGGCGAGCCGGCGGCGCTGGGCAACGAGCAGTTGATTGAGCGGGAGGTTGCGCCGCGGGCGCGGAAGCCGCTGAGCGAACTGGTGTTTTCAGCCTGGGGGCGGACGGCGGAGCTGGGGTGAAGGGGCGCGGGCGGGCTTGGCAGGGCCTCTTGATCCGGCCCTCAAATAGCGCTACCACTTCCCACCCATTCAGCAAAGAACGCTGCATGGATGGGGCACCCAAGAGTCAGTATTTACGGGCCGGATCAATAGTTCCGGTGGCACGTTATACAAGGTTCCGTCGCGGTCGCGGCGTTACAGTGGAGTGAGAGGGAAGAAGACGTGACGGTCAAGCCGCCAACCCGGCAGAGTTCGACCCGCCGGCCGGCGCAGCGGCCCGCGGCGCGGAGAACCAGCGCGCACAGGGCTCGGGCGCGGCGGGCAGGCAGCCGGCTGGGCTGGCGCGCGTGGCTGGCCGGCGCGGCGGTTGTGACGATTTTCGGTGGGACGGCGTGGGCGGCGCTGGAACGGCACTTTGCGCCCACGGCAAACACTTCCCTGACCCGTTTTGACGCGATCATCGTGCTGGGCACGCCGACGGATGAGGACGGCAATCCGACGCCCTACCAGTTGTCACGCGTGAACGAGGCCGTGCGCGAGTACGAGCGGGGAGTGGCGCCCCGGTTGATTCTGTCAGGAGGCGCGGCCCACAACCGGTTTGTGGAGGCAGCGACGATGGCGCGGGCGGCGCACGCGGAAGGGATTCCGGAGTCGGCGATTTTTGTGGAAGGGCAGGCGAGGGACACGATCCAGAACGCCTGCTATTCGGTGCGGATCATGAAGGCGCACGGGTGGAATTCCGCGGAGGTGATTTCAGAGGGTCCGCATCTGGCGCGCGCGGGACTGATTCTGAGCCGGCTGCCGATTGAGTGGCGCACCCACGCGGCGGCGCCGCTGGTGCCGAACTCGGAGGTGCGGAAGGCCATGTTTGAGGCGCTGGAGACACTGAAGACAGTGCGCTACCTGCTGTGGACCCGGCAAAACGAGCGCTGTGAGCCGTAGGGCAGCGGGAAAATCGCGGGGTAGACGCATTGTCCCCTGTCGGCGTGGTCCTGTAAGCTGATAAGCGATGCGCATTTCAGTAAGAAAACTCACTTATTTGCTTGCCGCGGCAGCGCTGGCTCTCAGTGCCGGACAGATTGCCCAGGCTCAGAGCACGGCCTCTCCGACGGCCGGCAACGGCACATACGTTTCCGCCGATCCTCTGGCGCATGTGCGCTATGACAACCGGTACGACGTCACAGTGGGCCTGGCCTACGACCACATGAAGGCAGGTCCGAACCTTCTGCAGGGGTCGAATCTGGGCGGGTTGGACGTGAGCGGCTCGTACTGGTTCAGCAAGCGCTGGGGCGCCGAGGGCTCGGGGCGGGTGTATGTGGGCACCAGCGGCGCCGCGCCCAACATCTACAGCATTCGCGGCCCGTTTGTGAGCGAGTATTTCTTTACCGCGGGGCCGGAGTGGCTGGGTCCGCACAACAAGCACGGAGCGCTGGTTGCGCATGTGCTGGCGGGCGGGGTGTATGGGAAATTCCAGCAAGACCTGCTGGGCTATTCTCCGGGGGTGGTGGGTTTTTATAACGACCAAATCTCGCCGGCGGTGATCATGGGCGGGCACTTTGACCTGAACCGGTCGGAGCACTGGGTGTTCCGTGTCACGCCGGACGCGGTGCTGACGGATTATGGCACCAACTACGGGGCGAAGATCAAGCAGATGGACATCAACGCCGCCATCTCGGTGGGCGTGGAGTACAAGTTCAAGAAGAAGCGGTAGGCGGCTTGCCCGGGCAGAAAGCGACAGGCAGGGTTGATTCGGGAACAGGAGCAGCGGCGCGGGAGCGTGCCGCTGTTTTGTTTTTTGGGGAAGGCAGAACTGGAGCCCTGGGGCGCGGGGCGGTGCGGAGTTCGCGGCCGTGGCAATCCCAGTTGCCCTGTTGCCTTTGCGTTGACAATAAAGAGAGACGGCGAAAACTGCCGGGCTGCCAGTTTCATCTGCGTGTGGTATTCTCCCCGGTTCGGTCGCTGCTCCCGAGGGAGTGTCACCGAAGAAAATGCTGTACCGGATAGCGGCACTGACTTGTTGGGCAAACCCACCCGGACAGAGATGGTTTTGAAGGCGGAATCTAATGGATATGCGAGACACACTTGCGGTATTGCTTGCTGGCGGACAAGGCGAACGGCTCTTCCCACTGACACGAGATCGCGCCAAGCCGGCGGTGCCGTTTGGCGGCCATTACCGCATCATCGACATCACGCTTTCCAACTGCATCAACAGCGGGCTGCGGCGGGTGTACATATTGACGCAGTACAAGGCGCTGAGCCTGAACCGGCATATCCGGGAAGGCTGGACGAGCGTCGTGGCGCAGGAGCTGGGCGAGTTTTTCGAGATTCTGCCGCCGATGCAGCGGACCGGCTCGGCCTGGTACATGGGCACGGCCGATGCGGTGTATCAGAATATCTACTCGATCGGCAGCGAACAACCCAAGCACATGATCATTCTCCAGGGTGACGCCATCTACAAGATGGACTACAGCCGCATGCTGGAGTACCACAAGGAGACCCATGCGGAGGTCACGCTGGCCACGCTGCCGATCTCGCCGGAGGAATCGAAGCGCTTCGGCGTGGTCGAGGTGGGGAAGACGGGCGACGTGCTGGGCTTCCTGGAAAAGCCGCAATCCACGAGCATCCGGTCGCCCCACAATCCGAACGCGGTGGACGCCTCGATGGGCATTTACATTTTTAACACCGAGGTACTGCTGAAGGCGCTGATTTCCGACGCCGAAGATGCCAACTCGAAGCACGACTTTGGCCACGACATATTGCCCGGCATGCTGGGCAATAGGAGGATGATGGCCTACAACTTTGTGGACGAGAACAAGCAGCAGGCGCTTTATTGGCGCGACCTGGGCACGATGGACGCGTACTACGACGCGAACATGGACCTGTGCTCGGTTTCGCCGATCTTCAACCTGTACGACAAGGGCTGGCCGATCCGGACGCGGGTGCGGCAGTACCCGCCGGCGAAGTTTGTGTTTGGCGAGCCGGGCCGTTCGGGCATGGCCGTGAACTCGGTGATCACGGCGGGCGTGATTATCTCGGGCGCATCGGTTTCAAATTGCGTGCTGTCGCAGGACGTGCGCGTGAACTCGTATTCGAACGTGGACGCGAGCATCATTTTTTCGCACGTGAACATCGGGCGGCATTGCCGGATACGGCGGGCGATTATCGATCGCGACGTGCATATTCCGGAGGGCACGGTGATTGGGTACGATCCGGTGGAGGACAAGCGGCGGTATTTCGTGACGCCTTCCGGGCTAACGATTGTGACGCGCGAAGCCTCGCTGTTCGAGAATCCCGTGGAGCCGGAGTTCCTGCAAAGGTATTGAGGCGGCAGAGGAATGGGGCAGTCGGCTTTCGAGGTATCCCCCGTTCTCAAAATCGAGACCGGGGGCACCCGCGCTGACGGGATGAGTGTGCGCGGGATGACGGGTCGTGAACGAGTGCTGGCGGTGCTGGGCGGGGAGAAGGCAGACCGGCTGGCGTTGATGCCGATCACGATGATGTTTGCGGCGGATATCCTTGGTGCGAAATACGGGAGCTACGCGCGCGATTACCGGGTGATGGTGGATGCGCAGGTGAAGACGGCGGAGCGGTTCGGGTTCGACCATGTGTCGACGATCGGGCCACCGGGGCCGGAAGCTGCCGACCTGGGAGCAAAAATCCAATGGTATGAAGATCAGCCTCCGGCGATGGTGGAGGCGGAGTCGCTGTTTGCCGACAAGCGGACGTTCGCGGCGGCGCAAGAGCGCGGGCATGTTCACGGGGAGCGGGTGGAAAACCGCGTGCGGGCCCTCGAACTGCTGCGGGAGCGCGTGGGCGACGAGCTGCTGATCGAGGGATGGCTTTCAGGGCCTTGCGCCGAGGCCGCGGACTTGCGCGGCATCAACCGGCTGATGCTGGATTTTACGGACGACCCTAGTTTTGTGCGCGACCTCTTCGACTTCACGCTGGAGGGGGCGATCCGGTTTGCCGAGGTGCAGATCGAGGCCGGGGCAGATGTGCTGGGGGTGGGAGACGCGGCGGCCTCGCTGCTGGGTCCGCGGATTTACAAAGAATTTGTGTGGCCGTGGGAGAAGCGGCTGGTGGAAGCCATTCACGCGATGGGCGGGCGGGTGCGGCTGCATATCTGCGGGAGCACGCAGAAGATTCTGATCGGGATGGGCGCGTTGGAATGCGACGTGGTGGACATCGATTTTCCGGTGGCGCTGGATGAGGCGCGCGGACAGATGGGACCGCAACAGGTTCTGGCGGGAAATCTCGATCCGGTGAGGGAACTGCGGAACGGGACGCCGGAGACAGTTACGCGGGCGCTGGAAGCGCTGCACGCCAAGGCCGGGGCGCGGTGGATTGTGGCGCCGGGGTGCGAGGTGGTGCGGGACACGCCGCACGAGAATGTGATGGCGATGAGTGAATTCGCGCGGGGGCATGCGGCGGCTTGCTAGGCGAGTTCGGGGTAGAACAAGCTGGCCGCGTTGTCGAAGAGGATGCGCTGGCCTAACTCGACGGCTTCTTCTTCTTTGCAGAGACCTTCCTGGACTTTGACGGCGAGGACTTTGGCGACGACGCGGCGGGCGATCTGGGCGTGGGCGTAGGCGAGTTCGGCATAGAGGAAGTCACCGCCGAAGGCGATGATCTTGTTGGAGGGGACGGTATCGAGATACTCGCTGAGGGCGCGGGCGGAAGTGGTGGGGGAGATGATGTGGGCCCAGCAGAAATCGACATGGACGTGGGTGAAACACTTGACCAGCGCGCCCATCTCGGCCAGGTAAGGGTAGCCCAGGTGGAATAAGTCGAACTTAGTGTCCCGATAGAGGAAGAAGATATTGATCAGGTGGGCGGGGTTGGTGTTAGTGATGTTGTTATAGTCGCCCTGGGCAATGCTATTGAGGCCGGTGTGGATCTGGACCGGAACATGGTGGGAGTTAGCCAGCCGCATGACATGGTGGAACATGTGGTCTTCCATATTACGGAAGAGGCGGTTGGTCAACTGGCGGAAGTCCCAAGGTGGAGTTTTCTCGACAGCAATCATGCGGGCGAAGTCGGCTTCGGCGGCGGTGCGCTCGACCTCGGCAAAGTAGATGTCGCGGCGGTAGGCGAGGAGCGTCTTGACGGCGGACATCTCCGCGGCGAGCGCTTCGTTGAAGCGGATTTCACATGCGGCTTCAAGCGTGGCGAGGCTCGTGATGGAGGTGTTGGTCAGCTCTTCGAGGCGGTGAATGTCTTCGCGGCTTTGCGGCATGACGAAGTCGTCGAACTCGCGGGCGATGACAAAGTATTCGCGATCGGGCTTGGAGGGATGGACGTGCCGGTCGTCCTGCACATAAAAGCGGATGCGGGCGCGGTCTTTGAGGACGTACTTGTAGAGGCCGGGCTTGTTTTTGGCGCGGATAGCCTGGTTGATGCCGGGGATGGTGGAGGCTGAGATTTCGTCGAAGCCGTAGATGTCGCGAATGGCGATGCGGAGGTTCTGGGCGTAGCCGGTGAAGCGGGCGTACTTCCAATAGGGCTCGACGGCGGCCCAGCGTTTGGCGTCGGGGGCCTTCTTGTCCATGGCGAGGTTGACGTCCTCGCGGGTGAGGCCGGCGTTGCCGAGGTCGCCGAGGGTGTAGTGGGAGAGCAGATCGAAGAAGTCGATGTCGCGCGAGGTGCGGTCGGCTTCGTCGAAGATGTGCTCGTGGGAGTCGGCGATCCACATCTTGCAGAAGACGTCGAAGAGGCTGTTCTCGAGGGCGCTGGGGCCGGCGGCGGGCGCGTCGGCGGCGAAGCTGTCGGCCGAGGAGAAGAACGGGTAAGCGGCTAACAGGCGGGGGGCTTTCAAAAGAGTGCGGCGGGTGGGGTTCATGGGGCGGGGGTGCTCCTTGGGGAGACTCTTGCGTGGGCCTGCGGCTTGGCAGGGCAATTCTACGCCAGCTGCGGCCACCTGCGGTGGGGCTGGCGGCCTTCGGCCAGGAGAACTGAGGCTGGTGGGTTCCCGCCCGACATTTGTGGCGGCTTGGGCGTGTTGAGGCGTTCCTCGATTGAGGTTTGTGGTATCCCACCCATGACGCAAAGAACGCGTCATGGATGGGGCACGGAGCATTCCTGGCGGGTCTACGGGGGGGAGAACGACAGATGGTGGTATCTCAGCCAGCGCGCAGGGGGTGCACGGGTTTTTAGCAACCTTTTGGTCCCTCCTCTGCTCTAACCAACACGCGCGCGGAGTGCCGGCCTTCCCGAAGGTGTGTTTTCCGGTGATTCTGCGCGGCGGCGGGAGGTCACGATGTTTTTTGATGAAGAAAAGCCGCTTGAGCTTGCGCGGGCGGAGAGAGTGGCGCGGCTGAGCAGGCGCGCGCTTATTTTTGGCGCGGCGGGGGCAGTGAGCGCGGTTGCCTTCTGGGGATTGCGGCGGACGACGGTTGCCGCTGCGCAGCCGCTGGCGGCGGACGAAGGGCCGGCGGAGGTGACGGTGGTTGAGTTTTCCGCGGGCGGCGAGAAGACGGGGACGGTTACTGTTCCGCGGGTGACGAAAACCGATGCGGAGTGGAAGCGGCTGCTGCCGGCGGCGTCGTATTGGGTGACGCGACACGAGGATACGGAGAGGCCGTTCAGCGGGGCGCTGTTGAATGTGGAAGCGCGGGGGATTTTCCGCTGCGTGTGCTGCGATTTGGCGCTGTTCAGTTCGGCGACGAAGTTCGATTCGGGGACGGGATGGCCGAGCTTCTGGAAGCCGATTGCGGCGGAGAACGTGGTGGAGCGGGTGGACGGGAGCTTGATGGTGGTGCGGACGGCGGTGAGCTGCCGGCTGTGCGACGCGCACCTGGGGCACGTGTTCAACGACGGGCCGGCGCCGACGGGGATGCGGTATTGCATGAACTCGGTGGCGATGCGGTTTGTGAAGGTGGGGTGAGGGGCAGTTGCCGCCTTAGCGGCTGGTGTGGTCCTGAAAGAGCTCGGGGAATTGGGCTTTGAGGGCCTGGATTTTGGGGCGGTCGCAGACGAGGATGTAGGGGTTGTTGGGGTTCTGGTCGGCGTAGTGCTGGTGGTATTGCTCGGCGTCGTAGAAGCCTTTGAGGGGGGTGACTTCGGTGACGATTTTGGCGGGGAAGACGTGGGCCTGGTCGAGCTGGGCGATGTAGGCGAGGGCGATGTGGCGCTGGGCTTCGTCTGAATAAAAGATGGCGGAGCGGTAAGAGGTTCCTACGTCGGGGCCCTGGCGGTTGAGCTGGGTGGGGTCGTGGGCTACGGAAAAGAAGAGGCGGAGGAGGGTTCCGTAGGTGATTTTGGAGGGGTCGTAGACGATGCGGACGGATTCGGCGTGGCCGGTGGTTTCCGTAGTGACCAGGGGGTAGGTGGCGGTATTGGCTGAGCCGCCGGCATAGCCGACGGTGGTGTCGAGGACGCCTTTGACGCGCTCGAAGACGGATTGGGTGCCCCAGAAGCAGCCGCCGGCGAAGACGGCGGTTTGGCGGCCGGGGGATGGGGCAAGTTGGGCGTCGGTGGCGGCGGGGGGAATGGGGCCGGCGGCGCGGCATCCGGCGCAGAGGGCGGTGGCGAGCAGCAGGGTGAGAAAGGCGTTGCGCAGGGGAAGGGACATGGGGAGCTCCTGGGCTGGGATTGTTCCGGCCCGTATTGCTTCAGATGCAATCGACGCGGAAAGGTTACCCGGCTGCGTGGGGAGAGCGAGATTCCGAGGTGTCCCAGGCACCCGGCGGGTTGAGAGAGTGAGAACGGGAGGTTGTGGTTTCCCACCCTTTCAACGATGAGACTGTTGAAAGGATGGGGCACCCATCGATCGCGGCGGGTTGGGAGAGGGAAAGACGGTGGATAGGGTGTTTGCGGAATTTCGGCTTTGGGGGTGGGAACAATCCGGGAGATTCGCGCGTATTAGAAAACCATGCAATGCGTGGGTACATTAAGCTGGAGCGTGATGGGGCTGGGGACACCGCCTAGGCCGCGGCGGCGTACCATGGAGGCTCCGGAGGTCCGGGTGCAGCCGGCAGCATTGGCCGCCCGGCAGTCGCGTGGGGAGGTAAGTCTTCTGGAGACCGAGTGGTCCCAAGTTGTCCGCCGCTGCATGGACGGGGATACGGGCGCGTGGGCCGAGCTGGTCCGCACGCACCACCGGCGTGTCTACGGGCTTTGCTACCGGTTTACAGGCAACCCGACCGACTCCGAGGATCTGACGCAGGATGTGTTCCTGAAGATCTACTCGAACCTGGCCAGCTTTGACACCACGCGGGGCAGCTTGCAGGTGTGGATTACGACGCTGACGCGGAATCTGCTGGTGGACCACTTCCGGCGGACGCGGAACCTGCGGGCGACAGGGTCGCTGGACGACGGGTGGGATTCGAGCGACGAGCTGAAGCCGATTGACCGGCTGACGGCAAAGGGGCCCTCGCCGCACGAGTCGGCGGCGCAAAAGGAACTGGCCAAGATGGTGCAGGAGGCGCTGGCGCGCGTTTCCGTGGAGCTGCGCGAGGCGGTGATCCTGAGAGACCTGCAGGATATGGACTACAAGGAGATCGCCCAGGTTCTGGGCATTCCCGAGGGGACGGTCAAGTCCCGCATCAGCAGGGGGCGCGCGGAACTGGCGCGGCTGCTGGAACGTAATAAACGGGAGGTGATGTAAATGGCAGGGTACACGAACATTCCGAGCTCCCCGGCCTGCGGGCAGTGGGAGACACTTTTGGCGGAGGCGCTGGACGGGGTATTGAAGCCCGAGGACGAGGCGACCTTTACTGCGCATATGGCCGTCTGCCCGGCCTGCACGGCATTGTTTGAGGCGTCGCGCCAGGGCCGGGAGTGGCTGGAGTTTCTTTCGCCCGAGCCAGAGGTTCCGGCGGGACTGCTAGACAAGATTCTGGCGCAGACGGGGCCCGGCCAGGTGGCGGGCTATGGACTGGTGACCCCTGGGGGCAACGTTCTGCCGATGGCGCCGGCGTGGCAGCGGCCTGGATTTGTGGGCAGCGTGCGGCGGTTTGCCGAGCCGCGGCTGCTGATGACGGCGGCGATGGCGTTTTTCTCGATCGCGCTGACGCTGAACCTGACGGGCGTGAAGATCACGAGCCTGCGGTTTGCCGATCTGCGGCCCGGCTCGGTGCGGTCGTTCATGGAACGGCGGCTGACGATGGCCTCGACCCCGATCATTCGCTACTACGATCATCTTCGGCTGGTGTATGAGGTGGAGTCGAAGATGCGGGAGCTGCGGCGCGGGACGTCAGGCGAAGGAGAAGGCGGCAGCGGCGACCAGCAGCCCAAGAACGCCGCACCGGCAGCGCCGGGCGAGTCGCAGAAAAGCCCCAACCACAAGGATGGGGGCTCTCGCGTTGATCCTCCGCAACAATCGGGCAACCCGGCGCTGGGGCCGGCCAAATTCGATTCCACGGAATACACAGAAGCTTCTCTCAGGTTTCAAGGGACAGACCGCGCATTCCGGCGGCTCCTCAATAGCAGCACGGGCAATGCAGTACGGGAAAGGAGCACAGTATGGACTGCGTCAATCACACAGGGGTAAACGCGACGGCGTATTGCCAGAACTGCGGCAAGGCGCTCTGCGCCGGGTGCGCACGCAACGTAGCGGGAGGGCAGATTCTCTGCGAGCCCTGCGCGGCCACCTGGCAGGCGTTTCAGCAGCCATTTGTAGCGGCTCACTCGGGCGAGCCCAACCCTTCGGCGGCGGCCATTCTGGGTTTGATTCCGGGCGTGGGCGCGATGTACAACGGGCAGTTTTTCAAGGGGCTGATCCACGTGGTGATCTTTGCGGTGCTGATCAGCATCACGGACCACTACCCGATTTTCGGGCTGTTTATTGCGGCGTGGATTCTCTACCAGTCGTTTGAGGCCTACCACACGGCCAAGGCGCGGCGCGACGGGCAGCCACTGCCCGACCCGCTGGGACTGAACGAGGTGGGCAACTGGCTGAACCTGGGCGGGAAGCCGCAATATCCGGCGCCGCCAGGGGCACCGGGGGCGCAGCCGGGAGCTGGGCCGGCAGCCGGCAGCTACACGCCGCCGTATGCGGGCACGAGCCAACCGGCGTATGGGCAGGCACCTTATCAGACGCCGTATGGGGCGCCGTATCAGGCGCCGTTTCCACCTCCCCCGCCGCCGCCTTATCCGCCGTATGCGGATCCGTCGATGCCACCCATTCCTCCGCTGCCTCCGTGCGGTTGGCGGCGCAGGGAGCCGGTGGGGGCCATTGTGCTGATCGGGCTGGGCATGCTGTTTCTGCTGGGGCAACTGGATATCTTCCACGGCCGCCTGATGGAGTTTGCCTGGCCGCTGCTGTTGATTGGGCTGGGCGTGTGGCTGATCGTTCGCCGTCTTGGAGAATCGCAAGGAGGTTCCAAATGAGCCATTACATCTTGATTCGCCGCCTCCGCGGTCCCGCATTCCTATTGCTGGTAGGGGCGCTCGCGCTGCTGAACCAAGCTGACATTCTGAGCTGGGGCAAGAGCTGGCCGTTCTTTCTGATTCTGGCTGGGGTGCTGTCGCTGGCGGAGCGGGCGGCGCTGGCCGCCGAAGGACCCGGCTACGGACAGGCGCCCTATTCCGGCGCTCCCTACGCAGGCGCAGCGCCGGTGGCTGGGCAGACGCCCGAGTCCACGGCCATTGTGCCGGCACACTCTGGAGAGTATGAGAACGAACCGGAAGGGGGACAGCGATGAGCAGCGTACCTCCGAACATGCCTCCGGGGGGCGGAGGACCGATTCCGCCCTACGATTCCAAGACGCAGTGGCGCATCTACAGGGAACAGCAGAAGGCTGCCTGGCGCGCTCAGCGCGATGCGTGGAAGGCGCAGCGTTATGCGATGAAGGCGAACTACGTGGGCACTTATGGCCCGCGGGTTCCGTCGGTGGTGGGTCCGATCATTCTGATCGGCGCCGGGGTGGTGGCCTTGCTGCTACTGACCGGGCACATCAATGCCTCGATGTTCTGGTCGTGGTACGGCCATTGGTGGCCGCTGCTGCTGATTGGCGCGGGGCTGGCGCTGCTGGGCGAGTGGGCGCTGGACGCGCGGCGGGAAACCCCGGTGCGGCGCGGCGGGAGCTTTGTGGGGATTCTGATTCTGCTGGCGCTGCTGGGCATGGGCGCGGCGGGATGGAACCACATGGGGCCGTGGTTTAACCAGTGGAACGACAATGGCGACGACTTCTTCAATGCCTTCGGCATGCCGGAGCACGACAACGACCAGCAGGTGCTGGATACGCAGATTCCGGCCAACGCGGCGGTGGAGATCGAGAACCCGCGCGGCGACGTGAGCATTACCGCGGGGGACGGATCGAATATCCAGGTGCAGGCGCACGAAGTGGCCTACGCCAACAATGACAGCGATGCCAAGAAGATCTTCTCTGCCGAAGCGCCGGACGTGAAGGTGACAGGCAGCGCCGTGCTGGTGCAGTCGGCGGGCAACAACAACGGCAGAGTAAATCTGACCATCACGGTTCCCAAATCGGCGCGCGTCACGATCAACTCCGGCAAGGGGGACGTGACCGCGGCGGGGCTGGGCGCGGGGATCAACGTGAATGCGCCGCACGGCGATGTTCACCTGAGCGCGATCGCCGGGTCAATCAGCATGCATCTGTCGAACGACAAGCACGATTTCTCAGCCCACGACGTGACCGGCGACATTACCGCCGACGGCCACTGCAACGACCTGACCCTTTCCGAGATCAAGGGGAAGGTGACGATGAACGGCGAAATCTTCGGGGAAACGCACATGGAGAACGTGGCGGGGCCGGTGCATGTGCATACGTCGGTGACGGACCTGGAACTGGGCGGGCTGCCCGGCGACCTGACGCTGAACTCCGACGACCTGCGGGTGACCGAGGCCAAGGGCCAGGTGAGGGTGACCACCCATGCCAAGGATGTGGACCTGAGCCAGATCTACGGCGACAGCTACGTGGAGAATCGCGACGGCCGCATCTCGGTTGAGCCGGCGGGCAACTTCGGCGTGGAAGCCAAGAACAGCAAGGGCGACGTAGAGGTGACTCTGCCGCCCAACGCGTCGGCATCCGTGAATGTTCGCACGCACAACGGCGAGATTGTCTCGGACTACCCGATGCCTTCGCTGGAAGGCGACACCAAGGTGGCAACTTTCGCGATCGGCTCGGGCGGGACGCGAATTGTGCTGAGCGCGGAGAACGGCGACGTTCGGATCAAGAAGGGGACGGCGGGTTTTCCGTCAGCGCCTCCCGCGCCGAACATTTCAGCGGCGCCGAATGCCCCCGAAGCCCCCAAAGCGCCGCACCTGAAGACGCAGAGGGCGCCGGCGCAGCCGGTTACGCAGTAAAGCAGCAGACCGAAAACGGCCAATAGGCGCGGGAGAAAAACAGCTCCCGCGCCTATTCTGTTTTGAGCGCCTGCATGGGATCGACGCCAGCCGCCCGCCGAGCCGGCAACCAGGCGGAAGCCAATCCGCAGGCAAGCAATACCAGCGTTACTGCGCCCACGGTTAATGGATCGTGCGGCTGGACACCGTACAAGAACGATCTCAGCAGCAAACTGGAAAAGTAAGCCATGATCAATCCGATTGCCGATCCGGCAAGCAACATCCAGCCAGCCTGCCGCAAAACCAGACCCATCACATCGGCACGCTGGGCACCCAAGGCAATCCGAAGACCCAACTCGCGCGTTCGCTGGTTCACGAGGTACGCCAGCAGTCCATAAATCCCAGAGACGCAGAGCAGCAGTGCCGCTCCGCCGAATATCTGCAGCAGCCTTGCCGCGAGCCGCTGGCTTCCGTACGAGTCCTCCGCCACCTGGTCCATGGTGGTAAAGTTGCTGGTTGCGAGCTCGGGACTTGCGTTCCGCATCAGTTCACGTAACTCCGGGATGATGGACGCAGGGCTCCTATCGGTCCGCACGGCCAGATCCATTGCCGTGCCTTCGGCACTTGGGTAAAACGGTCTGTCAGGGCTCAGCTGCGACAGACATATCTCCATCTCCGGTCGAGACTCCTGGCCAACCGACACCTGGCGCTGATCATCCATCACGCCGATTACAAAGGAAGGCCGCTCAGGGCCGCCGTGAAGAGCGGCCTGGCCAAGAATCTTTCCGAGGTCCTGATCGTCTCCCAGGAATTCCTTCGCAAACGCGCGGTTTACCACAAGTCCCAACTGCGATGTGGGGGTATCGGTCTGGTCGAAGAACCTGCCGTACAACATGCGGAAGCCGAGCACCTTCTGCATGTCCGGCCCCACGGCGCGAGCCTCGACCCGCATGTTGCCTTGCCGCTGAGCCGCCGGGGTGTTTCCATCTACCCTGAACGTAAACTCCATTGGGAACGTTTTACCCAGAGGCACCTGCGTCATTAACGACGCGCTCTGCACTCCGGGCAGGCGTTGCACCTTCTGCAACAGCGGTTGATAGAGTTGCGTGGTCATGTCTTTCCCGTCGAAGTCGTATGCGGGAATGGTCATGTTGGCCACGATGACATGATCGGTTTGGAATCCAAGCGGCACGTGCCTCAACGCGTAGATGGTACGCAACAGGAGGCCGCATCCCACGAGCAACGTCAACGACAGGGCAATTTCCGATACCATCAGCACGGCGCGGAGGCGGCGTTGCGCTCTGCCGGTGCCGCTCAGCGCTCCCCCTTGGCGCAGGGCAGGTTCAATGGATGCGCGTGCCGCTCCGATTGCCGGCCACACGGATGAAATGAGCGTACTGATCAGCGTGAGCCCAATCAACGCGCCAATCACGGTTGCATTCGGGGTCAAAGCCGCATGGATGTTGAACTGGATTGCCAGCTCACGCTGAAAAAAGCGAAGCACGAGCACTGCGAGCCCCAGTCCAAGAACCGAGGCGATGCCGCTCAGCACCAACCCTTCAGCCAGAAACTGCTGCACAATTCGCCAGCGGCTGGCGCCGAGCGCGCCACGCACCGCAATTTCGCGCTGCCTGGCGGTTGAACGGGCCAGCAAGAGGCTGGTGGCATTGACGCAGCCAATCAACCACAGAACAGCCGCTGCGCCGCAGAGCGCCAGCAGTGCTCTCGTCATTTCGCTGCTTACAAGTGAATCACCGTACCTCTCGACACGAATGGATTGGACCCTTTCGCGATCAGCCGGATCGCTGTAGGCTTTGGCCACCTCCGTCTGAATCACTTTCAGCTCGGCTTCCGCGGCGGCCAGGTCAGCGCCGGGCTTGAGACGCGCGATTGCGCCGTAATCCGGGGTGTCGTGCCTGGTCCGCACCGCGTCTTTGTCTCCCAGCACAACTGCGGTCCACACCACGGGGTTTGCCACGCCGAAAGGAAACGTGAATCCGCGTGGCATGATGCCTACAACCGAATACGGCTTCCCATTGAGCTTAACTACTTTTCCTACAATCTCCGCATCGCCGCCATAGAAACTACGCCAAGCCGTATCACTGAGAATGATCGACTGCGCGTCGGCCGGCTGAGCCGACCCCGTCTCCGACTGCGCCGCAAAAGCTCGCCCCATCGCCGGCGCAACCCCTAGCGTGGAAAGCAGGTTTCCGCTGATGCGGGCATTGACAACCTGCTCCGCTCCGATTTGGCCCTGGAGGAAGGATGGGCGGTCTGGATTTGCGGCATAGAACCCAATGTCGCTTAGTGTCTGGCTGCGTTGCCGCCACTGCTGCACATCGAGGAACGGCGATCCCCACTGGACGACGCCTTTCTTTCCCGCTTCTTTGATCTGCACAAGCTGCCGCGCATTCCGGTATGGCAACGGCCGCAACATCACCCGATCGACCAGAGTGAACATTGCCGCCGTCGCCCCCAGGCCAAGCGCGAGGGTTAGAACAACGGCGAAGGTGAACCCCGGAGACCTGCGCAAATGCCTTAGCGTGTACGCCAGGTCCAGCACAAAGCGTTCCAGCCAGTTCCAGCTCCAGGTGGCGCGGGCCTGGTCGCGGAGCAGGGCGGGATTGCCGAAGGCGCGGAGGGCGGCGGTGCGGGCATCTTGCTCGCTCATGCCGGCGGCGCGGTTCTCGGCGATTTGCTGCTCGATGTGGAAGCGCAGTTCTTCGTCGAGGCCTGTGGCAGCCTGGTTGCGGCGGAAGAGCATCAGGATTCGCATTCGCAATTGCGCAAGCCAGCGCATAAGCCTCCTCAGGCCCCGGCCATGACGAGGTCGATGGCGGCGGAGAGACGGTTCCAGTTGGCGGTTTCCGCGGCGAGCTGCTTGCGGCCGGGAGCGGTGAGGGAGTAGAAGCGGGCCTGGCGGCCGGTTTCGCTTTCGGCCCATTTGGCCTTGATCCAGCCCTGCTGCTCAAGGCGGTGGAGGGCCGGGTAGAGCGAACCCTGCTGGACCTGGAGGACTTCTCCGGAGACTTGCTGGATGCGCTTGGCGATGGCCCAGCCGTGCATGGGCTCGGGCGCGATGGTTTTGAGGATGAGGAGGTCGAGGGTGCCTTGCACGAGATCGTTTGGTTTTCCCATACCTAGATTATCTACACTCGACTTGTGTAGATTGTCAAGGTATGCGGGGAAGATTCTCAAGGTCAGCGTGTCTTTTCAGCCTCGCCTGCTCCCTTGCCGGTTATGGCCTACGGGGTTGTATTCTGCATGCTCGGGGGTCGATGGCTCATGATGCATGAACCAGTGAAGGTGATTACTGTCGAGCGCGAGAGCGGATCACAGGGTGGCGAGTTTGCGCGGGATCTGGCAGAGCGGCTGGGGTGGCGGCTGCTGGACTCGGAGTTGATTGCCGGCGCGGCGCGGCGCGCGGGCGTGACGCCGGAGGCGGCGGCCAAGTTCGACGAGCGTCTGGACCCCTGGTACTACCGCTATGGCAAGGCTTTCTGGATGGATGCGGCTTTTTCCGCAACCGGGCTGACGGACGAGCAGGTGTTTGACGGGGAGCGGATGTTGCGGCTGGTGCAGGAAGAGATTGTGCACGCGGCCAAGGAGGGCAACTGCGTGGTGGTGGGGCGCGGCGGGGCCTGCGCGCTGGTGGGACATCCGGGCTGCTTTCATGTTTTTGTTTACGCCACGGCCAAGGCCAAGCGGGACTGGTTCGCACAGACCTTTCCGCAGCAGGCGCACCAGGCCGACCACCTTCTGGCCACATTCGACAAGCGGCGGGCGGCGGCGATCCACCGGTTTTACCAGCAGGATTGGGACGCTCGCGGGCATTATCACCTGATGCTGAATTCGGCGATTGGGGCGGAAGCGATGATTGCGGCGGTGGGGGCGGCGGCGGGGGTGAAGGCCGGAGAGCGCGACGGCAGCTAAACGGGGATGCGCGGGACGCGGGCGTTGATGGACGTAAAGATCTCCCAGGGAATGGTGCCTGCCGCCTCGGCGTGGTCGAAGGCGGTGATGGTTTCGCCGCCCTGCGCGCCGATGATGACCACTTCGTCACCGGGTTGAACGCCGGGGATCTCGGTGACGTCGAGGACGGACTGATCCATGCTGATGCGGCCCACGAGCGCGGCGCGCGCGCCACGGACGAGCAGGCTGAAGCGGTTGCCCAGGCGCCGGTTGAGACCGTCGCCGTAGCCTGCGGGCAAGAGGGCGAGCCGCATGGGTTCGGTGGCGACGAAGGTTCCGTTGTAGCCGACGACCGTGCCGGCGGGGACGCTGCGCACGCCGGTGACGCGAGTCTTCCAACTGAGGACGGGATGGAGGCGGGCGCGGGCTGCGGAGAGCGTGGCCGGGGGTTGGAGCGCGATAGGCGGCTCAAAGGACGGCTCGTAGGTGGGCACGAGGCCATAGAGCGCGAGGCCGGGGCGGAGCAGGGCCTTGAGTCCGTGGCGGGCAGCGAGGGCGGCAATGGTCTCCGCCTGGCCGGCGAGCAGCGCGGCGGAGCTGCCCACGTTGAGCCACTCGGCCCAGAGGCCGGCGGCGCTGACCTGCTCAAGGACCGTGTCGAGTTGGAGGAGCTGGGTTTCGGTGACCGCGCCGTCGGCCTCGTCGGCGGCAAAGAGGTGGGTCATGACGCCCTGGAGTTTGAGCGGCGAACCGGCACTGAAGCGGGCCAGCAGAGGCAGGAGCTCGGCGGGCGAGACTCCCTGGCGGCTCATGCCCGTATCAATCTCGAGATGGACAGGAACGGAGCCGGGCAGCGAACCGGCGGCGTGGGCGGCGGATTCGAGCTCATCCAGTTGCCAGGGTTCCCAGACCACGGCGGTGAGGCGGTGGGCCACGAGCGCCGCGCCCTGGCCGGAAAAGACGCCGCCAATCAAGAGAATCCGCGCCTGGGGCGCAAGGGCCCGCGCGGCCACGCCCTCTTCCACGCTGGTGACGCCGAGCCACTGTGCGCCGGCGCGAACGGCGGCGGGAGCGCAGAGGCTGAGCGAGTGGCCGTAGGCGTTGGCCTTGACGATGGCGAGCAATTCGGCATGGGGCGCGGCGAGGGCGGCCAGGAAACGGTAGTTTTCTTCAAAGGCGCGGGTTGAGATTTCAACCCAGCAGGGGCGCGTTGGCATGGGGCTTTCCAAAGACTAGTTTATCGCGAGGGGCGGGGGAGGGCTCTTGCTCTCCCACCCTTGCCACAAAAGCGTGGTGCCCATAGGGCTCCCAGATGGGGCACCCGGCGGTGGCGGAGTAAGCGAACCGTCTGAGTTCTGTGGTATCTCACCCATGCGGCGATGAAGCTGCCGCATGGATGGGGCACGCGGCATTTCGCAGGCGGGTGGAGGGAGAAGGAACTGAGGTTGGGGTGATCGCAGGCTTTATTGGCGGAGCAGAGCGAAAGCCACGACGGTTTCACCGGGGTCGGGGAACTGGTCGAGGAGGCTGGCTTCGAGAGCGTGCGGTAGGGGCATTTCGCAGGCGGCGATCTGGGCGGTGGTTGCGCCTTGAAAGCAGAGCTCGCAGTGACAGAGTGCTTCGGTCTCGCCGGCGTCTATGCGGACATCGAGGCCGGCATCCATGCGGATGGGCGGGCCGAAGACGCGGCAGGTCATGGGACGCCAGGCGTAGATGTCGCAGAGGCCGGTTGCGGGATTGAGGGCCGGGCAGGGTGCGTCGTTGGCGAAGTCGTCAAAGCGGGCCTGGTCAGCGTCTGAGTCGCCGAGAATGCCGGTCTGCACATTGCCGGGGAAATCGGGCGCGTGCGCGGCGATCCAATCGGTGGCGCGGCGTTCGAGCTCTGCGGCGAGGGCTGGGGCTGAGGAGAGCAACGCGTCCATGCCGGAGCGAAGGCGCGCGGCGTCGAGGGGGCCGATGGCGAAGGCGCCGTGGCAGCACTGGGTGCAGCCGGGGCGGCAGACGAGCCAGTTCCCTGCCCTGCTGGCTGCGTCGGCCAGGGCGGCGTCCACGATCTGGATGAGTTCTTTGTCGCCCGAGGGGGTGTGCATGAGGACCAGCATAGCGGGTTGAGCGGCAGGCGGCGGAGTAAGGCGGGGCCATTTTTCCCGAGGGCAAAGGGCTGAGTGGGGTATAGTCTTGGGTAAACCTTGCGAGGCCCCCAAATGAGACCATCTCAGTTGCTTTGGACATGTGCGCTGATGACTTTGGCTGTTTCCCCAGTTCTTGCGCAGCAAAAACGGCTGCTGGTGGCTGAAAAGGGAGAGATGCGTCTGTCGATCTTCGACCCGGAGACGGGCTTCCTGCTGGGCGCTGTGGCGGAGGGTGGAAAGACCGGGCACGAGGTGGCGGCGTCACCGGATGGAACGCTGGCGTATGTGCCTATTTACGGCGATTCGGGCGTGGGCAAGCCGGGCACGGATGGATCGAACATGGTGGTGATCGATCTGGCGGCCGCCAAGGTGGTGGGCAATGTGGATTTTGGCCACGGGGTGCGGCCACACTGCGCGGTGTTTGGGCCGGTGGACGGGCTGCTCTACGTGACCACCGAGCTGGACAAAACGGTGACCATCATCGATCCGAAGACACTGAAGATTGTGGGCACGATTCCGACGGGCCAGGCGGAGAGCCACATGCTGGCTATCTCGCACGACGGACGGCTCGGCTATACCGCCAACGTGGGTCCGGGAACCGTTTCGGTGCTGGATATGGTTGGGCGGAAGACGCTGAAGGTGATCCCCATCGCCGACCATACGCAGCGGATTTCGATCTCGACCGACGACCGGTGGGTGTTTACCGCAGACCAGACCAAGCCGCAGCTGGTGGTGATCGACACCAAGACGGATCTGGTGAAGCGCTGGATTCCGCTGCCTGGGCTGGGCTACGGGAGCGCGGTGACGCCGGATGGGAAGTGGCTGCTGATCGCGATCCCCGAGAAGGACCAGGTGACCGTGATCGACCTGAAGGGCATGAAGGTGACGCAGTCGATTGACGTGGGCTCGGCTCCGCAGGAACTGGTGGTGAGCGCGGATGGGAAACATGCGTACGTTTCCTGCCAATCAGGCGGGCAGGTGGCGGAGATCGACCTGGTGAACTGGAGAACCTCCAAGGGGATTTCAACGGGCGAGCAGCCGGACGGGCTGGCGTGGACTGCGGCGAAGTGATCCATCCCTGAGGAGCGCAGCCTTACCCGATTGCGTTGTCCCAGGTTTCCAGCGTCTTCTTGAACTCGCTCATGAACTTGCCGCCGTCGGCGCCGTCGATGAGGCGGTGATCGAAGCCGAGGCAGAAGTGCTGCATCGACCTTATGGCGATCGCGTCGTTGCCTTCGGCGTCGGTGAGGACGACGGGCTCCTTGCGCAGGCTGCCGATGGCGAGGATGGCCGATTCGGGCTGGTTGATGATGGGGGTGCCGAACTCGTCGCCGAAGACGCCGGAGTTGGTGAGCGTGAAGGTGGAACCGCCGACTTCGTTGGGCATCAGCTTTTTGGCGCGGGCGCGGGCGGCGAGGTCGGCGACGGCGCGGGCCAGATCGGCGAAGGTGCGCTGCTCGGCTTGGCGAACGACGGGGACGATGAGGCCCCACTCCAGCGCGACGGCGATGCCGAGGTGGATGTTGGGGTGGTAGTGGATGGAGCCGTCGAGGAGCGACGCGTTGACGATGGGAAATTTGGTGAGCGCCTGCACCGCGGCGGCGGCAATAAACGGCATATAGGTGAGCTTGACGCCGTGGCGCTGCTCGAAGCCGGCGCGCTCGCGCTCGCGGAGGCGGGCGATGCGCGTCATGTCAATTCTATAAACGACATGGACGTGGGGAGCGATCTGCATGCTCTCAACCATGCGCTGGGCAATGATGGCGCGCATTTTGCTCAGCGGCACCACCACCTGCGGTGGGGCCAACTGCGGCTGCGCCGCCTGCGGTGGGGCCAGCGGGGCCTGCGGCCCGATTAGTGGAACCTGCGGTGTGGCAGGCGCGAATGAGGCGCTGCCGGGGCCGTGGGTACCCAGGTAGCGGAGGATGTCTTCTTTGGTGATGCGGCCTTCCGAGCCAGTTGCTGGAATCTGCGCCAGGTCGAGGTTGTTCTCCTGGGCGATGCGGCGGACGAGCGGCGAGGAGCGAAGGCGTTGACCTGGGGCCAACGGTGAGACGGGCGGTTGAAGGGGAGCGGCAGCCGGAGTAATGGGAGCAAAGGCATTTGGAGATGCGGGAGTTGGAGCTGCGACGTCCGAGCCGCCGATGACGGCAACGACGGTGTTGATCGGGACGGTAGCGCCTTCGGGGACTTCGATTTCGCTTAGGATGCCGGCGATGGGCGCGGGAATCTCGGCGTCGACCTTGTCGGTGGAAATTTCAAAGAGCGGCTCGTCTTTTTCCACGCGATCACCGGTTTTTTTGAGCCATTTGGTGATGGTGCCCTCGAAGATGGATTTGCCCATCTGGGGCATGATCACGTCAGCGCCAACCACCTTCGTCTCCTGGGGTGGGGCCACTTGCGCTTGCGGCGGCACCTGCGGTGCGGCTGGCGGCGCCTGCGGCGCAGGGGCTTCCGATTCGGCGATCCCGGAGACGACGGCGACCACGGTGTTGATTTGAACCGTTGTTCCTTCGGCGACCTTGATCTCGCTCAGGATGCCGGCCACGGGCGCGGGAATCTCGGCGTCGACCTTGTCGGTGGAGATTTCGAAGAGCGGCTCGTCTTTTTCGACACGGTCGCCGGTCTTTTTGAGCCACTTGGTAATGGTGCCTTCAAAGATCGATTCGCCCATCTGGGGCATGATCACGTCGGTTGGCATGGATCACTCTCTCCGCGATGCGGAACCCCTTGGGGCCCCAGGGAAGGCTTTTCGGTAAGGTCAAGGCCGGTTCCGGGCAACGGGCGGCTCCTGCCGGATTATAAATCGCGCTGCATCCCTGGACCGAACGGCATGGCGGGCGGGCCGGCGCTGGTTGAAGGCGATCAGGCTCGGGTGGGCGGCTCGGGGGCGTGCCGCAGCCGCTCGACTTCGGCCGGCACCGTGAGCGGCGTGTCTTCTGCGGGAAACTTTGGCGGGGTTGCGGCGGCGTGGGCGCGGAGGGCGGTCAGGCTCTCAACGGCCAGGACCGGCTGCGCGAAGACCTGACCGAAGAGACGCGCCGTGAGGTGGGCGAGAGGCTCTAAAGGCGGCAGACCTGCGGGGTTCTCGACTTCTTTATCGAGGCTGGTGACGGGATGGTCGGGGATGCCGCAGGGAACGATCAGGGTGAAGTCGGCGAGATTGGTGGTGACGTTGAAGGCGAAGCCGTGGGAGGTGATGCCGCGCGCGACATGGATGCCGATAGCGGCGATCTTCCGCCCTGCGGGCGGCAGCCCTTTGGATGAGACCTGTGGCGAGTCGAGGCCGCACCAGACGCCGGTGAGGCCAGGAATGCGGCCGGCGGGGACGCCATGGATGCCGCAGAGGCGGATGAGGGCCTCTTCCATGAGGCGGACGAAATCGACTGGGCCGAGGCGGCCGCCGTTGGGGTTGTGGAGGGTGCGCAGATCGAAGATGGGGTAACCGACCAACTGGCCGGGGCCGTGGTAGGTAACATCGCCGCCGCGGTTGATCTCGTGGATGGTGACGCTGCGGCGCGCCAGCATCTCGCTGGAGGCGAGGATGTTGGCGCGGTTGGCGTTGCGGCCGAGGGTCAGGACGGGCGGGTGTTCGAGAAGCAGCAGGACGTTTCCGGCGCGGCCCTCGGCGACGAGGCCGGCGATCTCGGCCTGCAGGCGGAGGGCCTCGGCGTAGTCGACACGGCCCAGATAGAGGTACTGAATCATCGTTGCTTCAATTGTAGCGGCGCGGCGGCTGCGTCCCGCGCCGGTGTCATTTCTGCACGCGGGGCTGGAGCAGGCCGGCGAAGGCGGAGCGGACCGGGTAGGCCGCCAGCAGCCAGAGGATGACCACAACGATCGCGATCGGCAGGCCGCTGGGGTCCATCAGGATGTGGACAAAGAGGATGCCCACAACGATGGGCGCCAGCAGGATGAGGCCGAGCGGCACAAAGCGGTTGGCGAGCAGCAGAAGGGCCGGCGCCACCTGGAAAAACGCAATCACGTAAATAAAGTGTGAGACGAACAGCGCGCCGAAAAACTGTCCGGTCGTGCCGGTGGGCATGGGCGCGTGGAGAAAGTTCAGAAAGAGGTTGGCGCCGAAGAAGAGAAAGGTCACGCCGAGCAGGTATTGGGCGATGAGGGAAACGATCTTCATGAGGATCTCCTTGAATTCACTGGTTTGCGGGGGAGGGTGGCGCGTGCGAGCGAATTCCGTGTATCTGCGGAGAGAGAAACCCGCCCGTAGCCTATGGATGGCCTATTGGCGCCAGGCGATTCAATCAATTCGCCGGTTGTTCCATCCGGTTGGCGGTAAACTAGCAGGAGTTAGGGGAGAGGCACGCCATGAGACCGTCTGAAGTGCTGCCCAAACATCGCGAAACCATCCGCCGGCTGGTTGCCGAGGCCGGAATGGCGAACCCGCGCGTCTTTGGGAGCGTGCTGCACGGGACGGACGAGGAAGACAGCGATCTGGATTTGCTGGTGGATCCGGCGCCGCGGACGAGTTTGCTAGATGTAGCTGGGCTGCAAATCGAAATCGAAACGCGGACTGGCGTGAAGGTGGATCTTTTGACGCCCAAGTGCCTTCCGATCAAGTTTCGGCAGAGGGTTCTGGATGAGGCCCAGCCCGTATGAGCACGCATCCCGAACGTGCCCAAGATTACCTGGAGCACATACTCGAAGCTCTCGACCGCATCCAGCGCTATACGGCTGGCAAAACGGAGGCCGAATTCATGGCTGACACGCTGCTTCAGGATGGCGTTCTGCGAAACCTCGGCATTATCGGTGAGGCAGCGCACAGGCTGCTGGCGGCAGCTCCTGACTTTGTAGCGGAACATCCGGAGATACCGTTCGCGAAGATTTACGCGACGCGCAACCGGATTACGCACGCTTATGACGAAGTTGATGTTGAAATTATCTGGAATCTGGTCGTGTACGATGTTCCCGATCTTCGTCCAAGGATCGCTGCGGCACTGAATGGGCTCAGGAGCGAGGCAAAGGAAGATTCCGGCGCGTGACGACGAGGAAGAGCAGTAAGAGGAATAGCGATGGAAGAGCAAGAACCGCAACAGACTGGAAACCAGCCGAAGCCTGAGGGTCTGCTCTATCACTACACAGATCAGACGGGTCTGCTTGGAATAATTCGGGACAAGTGTATATGGGCAACAAATCTCCGGTATCTGAACGACACGAGCGAAGGGAAAATCGTCTTCCCCGTTGTTTTGGATGAGCTGAATAGCCGAGTGAATTCAGACGCTATGATGCTGTCTTTTGGAATGCAGCCCCTCAAACGCTCGGGGAAGATTGAATGTGAAGATGAGGAAATACTCAGCCAGGGTGTAGCAATGTTATCGTGGGTCACTTCACAAGATGTTTTTGTGACTTCGTTTTCTGAGAAAGGAAACCTCCTGAGCCAATGGAGGGCGTACTCGGGTGGCTCCGGAGGATATAGCATTGGGTTTTCGCCAGGTTATCTTCGCGCGGTAGGAGCGCATTTCTTGCTGGATCGACCAGGGCGTTTCTACAGTGACTCGGACTCGCTAATTAGATGTAAATATTCACTGGTGTCCGGTTAGATGTCGAATAGATTCAGTTGGTTAGCAAAGTACGGTTGGTCAGTTCTGTGGTGACTTAGCTGAAGGGCGCATGAAATCTCGGTTTTCTCGAAGATCGACACCGACAGAA
>Ga0302320_10001572_pt1 | contig 54759 bp, 41 predicted proteins | sample Bog_T0_3_FD_202130 | JGI IMG/M metagenome (GOLD analysis project Ga0302320, IMG submission 202130) | Peat permafrost microbial communities from Stordalen Mire near Abisko, Sweden - Bog_T0_3 | ecosystem: Environmental > Terrestrial > Soil > Wetlands > Peat | place: Sweden: Abisko, Stordalen Mire...
CAAGATTCACCCGCGAATAACAAGAATCAATGCCCACCTGGCAGAATTCCGCGATCCCCACCCACTATCCTCGCAATAACGACAATTTTCAAGTGCGGAGCGGTGTAGCGAGGAGGTGTGCGCTTTCTGCACTACTCCGCGGCTCGCATTTCGAACCAAACAAAAAGAGGCGGGACAAGGGACTCGGGGTTTGGGAGCCGGGTAAGGAGAAACGATGTTAGGTACCGTTTTCCTTTTATGCCAGCCAGGACGGTTGGGGAAATCCGATCCGAGGGAACCCCCGCAAAGTCAACCCTACTATATATAGGGGTTAACCCCTCTCTAAACCGCGAAATATTGCGGTTTTCGCCCTTTACAAGCGCCCCCCAATATGGTAATTATTCATCGAACTTGCCGGGGGCACTGGCGTCAGGCGGAGAGCGCGCATCATACCCAATGACGGAGTCGAAGTGGGCAGGTTTGGGCTCGCAAATGGCGTGCCGGTGGAGTGGATGTTCCCACGGCGCATCAGCGCCCGCCACGCTGTATTCCCCGGGCAAGATCTCACATATTGATGGACCTCATGGGGCGCTGCACGCCTGGCTCAGCCGGCGCAGCGGCAGGCGGACGACCCGGAGCCTGCGTTAGGAAGGAAGCACCTTGTACAAGCTGAAAAAACTCGAATTGCTGGGCTTTAAATCCTTCGCGGACCGGTCGCGCCTGGAGTTTTCGGATGGCGTGGCTGCCGTCGTGGGGCCGAACGGCTGCGGGAAGTCCAACATTTCTGATGCCATCACCTGGGTGCTGGGTGAACAGAGCGCGCGCTCCCTGCGCGGTGAGCGCATGTCAGACGTCATCTTCAACGGCACCGGCAAGCGCCCACCCACCGGGATGGCAGAAGTCAGCATGACGCTGATCAACCCCGAATACAATGAGGCGGGACTTCCGGATGATGCTGAGGCGGTCGCGGAACTTGAGGCCATCGTTGGCGAAGGCAGCCCGGTTGAGCCCGAGGCGCCAGGAAACGGCAATGGCAATGGCAATGGAAATGGCAACGGAAACGGCCATGGAGCGGAGGCCAAGCCGCACAAGGTCACACCCCGCTCGGGTGAAATCACGGTAACGCGGCGCCTGTTCCGGTCAGGTGAAAGCGAGTATCTGATCAACGGCGAGGTCTGCCGCCTGCGCGATATTCAAGACCTCTTTATGGGCACGGGCCTGGGCCCGGAATCCTACGCCATCATTGAGCAGGGCCGCATCGGCCAAATCCTCAGCTCCAAGCCGTCGGACCGCCGCCTGATCCTGGAAGAAGCCGCCGGGGTTTCCAAGTTCAAGACCCGAAAGCGTTTAGCTGAAGCCAAGCTGGAATCGGCGCGCCAGAATCTTGCCCGCATCGCTGACATTCTGGAAGAAGTCACCAAGCAGGTTGGCTCACTGAAGCGCCAGGCGTCCAAGGCCCGGCGCTACAAGGAATTGCACGATGAATTGCGCGGACGGTTGAAGTCCGTGCTGACCTCGCGCCTGAAGGCGCTGGAGGTAGAGTTCCAACGCCTGACCGCGGAACTGGCCCAGGTGCAGGAGACGTGCATCGCGGCAGCCCGGGAACTGGAAGCTCTGGAGCAGGAACAGAAGGGCGCCACGCAGCGCTATGAAAACCTGGAAGACCAGCTAACCCATTGCCGCGAAAGCCTTTCGCAGGGCGGCTTGGAGCGCGAACGCCTGCTGTCACGCGTGGAGCAGGTGCGCCAACAGTCAACCAACCTCGATGTGCGGGCAGAGGAAGCCGGCCGCGAGAGCATTGAGCTTCAGTCGCAGCTCAGCACGCTTGAGCAGCAGACAGCAGAGCGCACCGAACTGGTGGAAAAACTCCGCGAAGAATTCGCTGCGGCCAAGGACACGCTGGCCGAGGTTGTGATGCGCCAGGAGGACCTGAACTTCCAGCTTGGCGCCGCGGAACAAGAGGTGGAAACTTGCCGCCAATCCCTGATGTCTGTGGTAAGCCAGGCGGCGGAACTGCGCAATCAACTGGTGCAGGCGGAAGAGGCTGGCCTGGCGGTGGAGCGGCAGGCGGCCCGCATCGATGCGGAGAAGGCCCGCAGCGAAGAGGAACATACCCGCCTTGCGGCAGAGCTGGCGGCCTACATTTCCGACCATCAACGCGATGCCAGCACGCTGGCGGAGTTGGCAGAATCCGTCTCGCAGACAACCTACGACCTGGAACAGGCCCGCAGCGAAGAGGTCTCCCTGCGCTCCAAGCTGGAAGCTCTGCGCCGTGACTATTCCGGCAGCATGGCCCGCAAAGAAGCGCTGGAGCAGTCACTGGCGCGCCACGCCTACAGCACGGAGAGCGTGCGGCGCCTGCTTTCCGGTGAGATTGCAACCGAGGGGCACCAATTCCAGCCCATGGGGTTGCTGGCCGATTTTGTGGAGGTCTCACCGGGCTACGAAGAGGTGGTGGAGGAGTTCCTGAAGCAGGAGCTGGAGTGCGTGGTGGTGGGGCAATACGACCAGGCGCGATCCGGCATAGCCTTGTTGCAGACCCAGGGCAAGGGACGCTCCACCTTCTTCGTTACGCACGTGCCTTCGAGCGGGCACTCCCACGGAAACAATGACTCACCGGTGCGCACGGAGCCCGGAGTGGTGGCGGCCATCCGCGAACTGGTGCGCTTTGAATCCAAATTGGGATTGAATGGCGATTTGATTCTGCCCGCCATTTCCAATGCCTACGTGGTGGAGGATGATGCCACCGCCGAACGCCTGGCCAGTGCCTATCCGGAATGCCACTTTCTAACGCTGACGGGCGCGCAATATCACCACCGCATGGTTTCCGGCGGCAAGGGCTCCAGCGCCGGTCCATTGGCTTTGCGGCGTGACTTTCGCGACCTCGAACGGCGCACGGCGGAATTGGAAGCACAAATCCGGGCAAGCGAAACGGCATTGGCAGAAGCCACAGCGCTGGCAAAGCGCCTGGACGAGCAACTGAGAAGCCTGGCCAGCAGCAAAATGGAAGCTGAGAAAAAAGCGCTGGTGGCGGACGAAAAGCTCCGGCAGACGCGTGAGACCTGTGAGCGCACCCGCAAGCAACTTGACATTCTGATCTCTGAAGCGGCGGTGCTGCAACGCGATCGCGCCCGCGCCGAGGAACGCCAGGCTGGCCTGCGCGCTGATCTGGAAACCGCGGCGGCCGCACGCGCACAACGCGAAGCGGACATCACCCTCGCCACCCAGCAGGCGCGCGAGCATCGTGCCAATCTGGACAAGCTGGTGCAGGAAAGCGCCAACGCCCAATCCGCCGCCCGCGCGCTGGAGGAGCGAACCCGCGCCGCGGAGACGGAAGCCGCCCGCCTGGTGGCAGCCGCCAAGGATTACCACAGCCGCATTGCCCGCCTCGCCCAGCAGAAGGAAACCTGGCTGCAAGAGCGTGAGCGGCTGTTGCAGGAAGGCCAGGCGCATCAACTTCGCCTTCAACAACTGCAAGTGGAACTGGAAACCGCGCGTGAGCAATTGCGCGGACTGGAAGAGCAAGCCCGCGCCATCCGCTCCCAGCGCGACACGCTGGGTCCGCGAGTGGATGCGGCCCGGGCGGCGCTGGAAGCACGGCGGCAGAAGCGCTCCGAAGCGGAAGTGGCCCTGGCCCGTGCGGAATCCGACTACGCCCATCACGGCCAGCAGTGCCGCGATGAATTGAACACCGAAGTTGCCACTCTGTTGGCGGAACTTGCCCCGGAAGCGGTTCTGGCTGGAGAGGCCCTGCAACTGGCGGAAGAAGAGTTGCGCCAGTTGAAGGCGCGCATTGAAAGCCTGGGTCCGGTAAACATGATGGCGCTGGATGAACTCCAGGAGGCGGAAGAGCGACTGACCTTCCTTGACACCCAGCGGCAGGACCTGCTCTCTTCCATTGAAGACACCACGCAGGCCATTCACGAAATCGATCAGGTTTCGCGCCAGCAATTCCTTGAGGCTTTTAAGGCCATCAACGCCTACTTTGCCGAATCCTTCAAGGTTCTTTTCGGAGGCGGCATCGGTGAAATGCGGCTGGCGGACGAAGCCGACGCCGATAGCGGCATTGACCTGGTGGCGCAACCTCCCGGCAAGCGCCTGCAAAATGTTCTGCTGCTCTCCGGCGGTGAGAAGGCCCTGGTTGCACTCGCCCTGCTGATCGCCATCTTCCGCTACACGCCCAGCCCATTCTGCGTGCTCGATGAAGTGGATGCACCGCTGGATGAATCGAACGTTGACCGTTTCACCCGGATGATTCAGCACATGAGCAACCACACGCAGTTCATCCTGATCACGCACAGCAAGCGGACCATGGAAATCGCCAAGGTCATGTATGGTGTGACCATGGAGGAACCGGGCGTTTCCCGGCTCGTTTCCGTGCGTTTCGACGCTTATGAGCGCGAACGCGTGGCGGTTCCGGCGTAGCGACCACGTCCCCTTTTCATGCGGCTGCGCCGCGATTCCAAATCTTGTGCGGCTAGTTGACTCACATCCACTATCCAGTGGTGGCGATGAAAATCCCCCGCGCGCTTTTTCCTTTGACAACCCTTCCGGTTGTTTTAGAATATCTCTGCTCTAAACCAAACCCATGACATCAAAAAAACATAGCGTTTTGTTGCAAACAAATCTCCCCGGCGTCAAACTTTTCTCGCGAGGAAAGGTTCGGGACGTTTACGAACTCGGTGACAAGCTTTTGGTTGTCGCCACAGACCGTCTTTCTGCCTTCGATGTGGTAATGAACGAAGGCATCCCGGACAAGGGCCGGGTACTGACTCAGCTCTCCCGCTTCTGGTTTAATCTCATCCAGGGAGAGTTCCGCCATCACTTCATTTCGGCGAATGTGTCCGATTACCCCGCCGAACTGCACCCCTTCGCGGACCAACTGGAAGGGCGTTCGATGCTGGTGGAGAAGGCACAGACTTTTCCCATTGAGTGCGTGGTGCGTGGCTACCTGGTGGGGTCAGGCTGGAAGGAATATCGTTCCAACGGAAGCGTATGCGGCATCAAGCTTCCTGCCGGCTTGCAAGAGGCGTCACGGCTCGACACCCCAATCTTTACGCCTTCCACCAAGGCCACGGTGGGACACGATGAGAACATCACGTGGGAGGATACGGTGGCGCGCATTGGCAATGACGCCGCCAGCCAGTTGCGGGATTTGAGCCTGAAGCTCTACAGCAAAGGCCGCGAGTACGCCGAGGGGCGCGGCATCATTATTGCCGACACCAAATTTGAGTGGGGAGTCAAGGACGGCCAAATCATTTTGATTGATGAAGTCCTGACGCCTGACTCCTCCCGGTTCTGGCCGCAGAATGAGTATGCCCCGGGCAAGTCCCAACCTTCGTTTGACAAGCAGTTTGTGCGCGACTACCTGGAATCGCTGAAGTGGAATAAGCAACCGCCGCCTCCTCCCCTGCCGCCCGAGGTGGTGGAAAAGACGGGTGAGAAGTACCGTGAAGCTTATCATTTAATGACCGGCGAATCCCTCAGCTAAGGTGAGATCACAGCAGTCATCGACAACACATGGGCACGTGGAACTGGCTGGATTGCATTCTCGCCGTTATTGTAGTGGCATCGGTTGTCACAGCCATTATGAAGGGGTTCGTCCAGGAACTGATCTCCCTGGCAAGCGTACTGCTGGGCCTGGGAATTGCGGCGTTCGGCTATCCCCGCGCGGCCGTCTGGTTTGACGATATCACCAAGTCGCATGAAATCGCCCTGGGGTTGGGATTTCTGGTCCTCTTCGTAGGCACCTTGATTGTGGGCGCGCTGGTGGGGATGGTGGCGCGCAAGCTCATGAAGGTTGTGGGAATCCAGTGGTTTGACCGTTTCCTGGGCGGCATCTTCGGCCTGGTGCGCGGCGTTCTGGTGGATGCCATCCTGCTGATGATCCTGATGGCCTTCAGCATCAAGCCGGATGCCCTGCGGCAGTCATCCCTGGCGCCTTACGTGACCACCGGGGCGCGCGCCATCGCCCTGATCATGCCGGGAAATCTGCGCGCCCAATTCCACCTGGGCTTTGAAAAATTCCATGACGAGCTGATCCAGACGGACAAAGGTCTGGGCAAGCAATAGATTGCGTTTCTGACGAACTTATATTGATCGGAGTGTTACCGTGAAAGACCAACTTGAGTCCCTCATTAATCAAATGATTGAACAGGGGATTCTTTACACTGACGCTGTTTCCGAATTTGAAAAGAAGTTCATCAAGCAGATGCTGGAAAAGAATAAAGGCAATCATTCCAAAGCTGCCGTAGCCTTGGGGATTCACCGCAATACCTTAAGCCGCAAGGTTGATGACCTGGGTCTGAACCATCGGCCCAAACGCCGCGCCGTCGCCGTCCGCTAAGCGGATGTGGCTTCCTGCCGGACTGGCCCGCCATCTCTTCGCAAATTTGCCTGGACAGCTTGCACCTTGGGCACAATTCCGTCCTCCCGGTGCGCACTGGTGCGTGACCAAGAGGCTTCACATCGATTGGCTAAATCTCAAGGTGAGTCGCGGCAGGTGAGCTGAGGCAGGGCCACCGGCAAATCCGGCGCCCTGCCTCATGAAGACTAGTTGTTTGCTGGCGGTGGGGTGGTGTGATGAACCGGCGCATGATGCACCGGCGGCTTCGGTTTCGCTTTAGGCGCGTCGGGGATCGTGTCCGCGTCGATCGTTCCATCCACCGACAAGACCAATGATGGAGTTGCCGTGTAGGAGGAGATGGTGCCCTTAAAGCGTACCGGGTCGCCCGCGCTCAAGTTCGTAACCTTGGGCTGGCCGCTGTCTTTCACTTCGATGTCCCAGGTACCCGCCTGGGCCTTGGAGGCGTCCAGGATGTCAATGCGGATGAGGTAGGTATCCGCCGCATCAGGACTCTTTTCAATGCTATCCACGAAGCCCGCCAGTTCCAGAGGTTGACCTTTGAGCGCATCCCACGTCTTCTGGGCTTTTTCGCCGCCCAGCTTCAGGGGGAAGGTCATGGTGTTGTAGGCGTCCACGTTGGCATTACCCGTTGCTTTGGGAACTTCCATGGCCGCTACTTTGAATCCATCGGGGGGGTTCACGGCGGTTGCCGTCTGCGTAAGGATATCGGCAAGCCCATCTTCGTTGCCGTGGTAGTTCACGTAGGCACGCTTCAGGTAGGTATTGATTTCCTCGCCGGCAGGATTCTTGGGGGTGGCGGCATTCGCCAGGGATACGGCTCGCGCAATGTACCAGACGGCGTGGTCGTAGTCCGGTGGGGTGGAATAGAGGTAAGACAGACCCAGACGGTAGAAGGTGTAAACGTCACTGGGATTGCCTTCCGTGGCGGCCTTGAAGGCGGTGATGGCGTTGGGATAATCCTTGCGCTGCAAGGCTACGAAGCCAACCGCACTGTTAAAGAGGGCGCGCTTGGGGTCGACGTACTGCTTGAACTGCTCGTCGGTGACGTTGGCCGGCTTCTGGAATTTCTGCAGAACGTCCAGGCCGTGGTGCGAGTCAGCATCGGCGCGGGAGAGCTTGGCGGCGGCGTCGGCATCAGTTCCCTTGAAGGTGAAGGGGAACACATAGCTGAGGAAGGCCAGGGCATCCAGGTTGTCAGGGTCAACATCCAGGACCTTCTTGGCCGAGTCTACAGCCTGATCGCTTTTTCCAAGCTGATAATAGACCTGCATCTCCGTCAGGTAGGCGCCCGACTTGAAATCGGAAGTCGAATACTTGGTGAGAAATGCTTCAGCGAGAGAGATCTTCTTGTTGGGGTCCTTCTCCGTCGACATGGCGGCGAAGGCGTCGTACTCATCCCGGCTCTTCCATTGCGGTGCTTTTGCAGCCTGGGGCGGGGCCTGCATAAAATTCACGAGAGTTAGGCCGCCGGAGTTGCGGGTGCGGTTGGCGTGCACGGTTGCAGTAGCGCCGGACGAAACGCTAATCAGCAAAGTGAGGGTCCAGAGCGCAGTTATTTTCTTCATTACAAAGCTACCTCAATGTTGGAATGGTGAATCGAAGGTGACCTGGGTACACCTTTTAACATTATTGCCCGAGGCCGATGGGGCCTCACGCGCTGGAATTGCTCGATGAACAATCTCTGTTCCTTCGGGTGACCCTATCCAAATATCAATTCTTGATGGACTTTTCAAGTAAAATCTCACTTTATGGTCCAATCATAACAGCATTTTTCCTGTACGTTGGATGCTGAATGGACTTCAAGCGTCTCGAAATAATAACATTTCGGGGTTCTTTTCGGGGCGGCGGGCGAACAGCGGAAGGAGTGACATTTCTTGCGCTCCCGCTCAAACCGCCAGTCAAGCCCGCAGTCAAGCTTGCACCAAACCGCCCATCCCCTCTAGAATTCCCCCTTGATGCCTGACATCTCCCCCCATGAACGTCTCCGGCGCCGGGCTGAAATGGCCGGTGCGGTCTCCTCGCGGGCGGAGATTGAGAGCTTCTTTCACGAAACCTCCAAGGATGTCCTGCTGGCTCTGGCGCGCAATCCCCATTTGAAGGAGCAAGACCTGCTGCGCCTGCTGGAGCGCAAGGACCTGGCGCACGAAGTGGTGCTTGAGCTTGCGCACCACAAGGCAGTGCGGCGCAGCTACACGGTCCAATTGGCCCTGGTGAGGCACCCCAAGACCCCGCGCCTGGTTTCCCTACCCCTGATGAAATTTCTCTACATCTTCGATCTGCTTCGCGTGGCACAGACCCCTGCCGTGCCCGCTGACATCAAGATGCTGGCGGAAGAGACAATTCTTAAGAAGCTGGTGGGCATGCCGCGCGGGCAACGCACCGCTCTGGCCCGCCGCGGCACGGGGCGCCTGGCCTCAAGCCTGCTGAAGAATACCGATCTGGAACTCATCCGCGCCGCCCTCGACAACCCGTACCTCACCGAGGGCCTCCTGATGAAGGTGCTCGCTTCGGACAGCCTTCCTCCCATCGTGGTGGAGCAGATCTCCCAGCATCCCCGCTGGGCACACCACTATCACCTGCGGCTGGCGCTGATCCGCAACCCGCTCACGCCGCTGGCTCGCGTGCTCGGCTTCCTGCCTGACATGGCCGTTACCGACCTGCGAGACATCTGCCTGGATCACCGCATGCTCCCGCAAGTGCGCAAATATATTGAGTCCCACTGCGAGGCACGAATGAAAAGAAGTAAGTAGCAGGTGGGGCTGCGGAAGGGTGAAAGGTAAAGGCTGAAGGGTTAACAAGCAAGCCTGGAGCAAACCTCCTGTTGACCCCATTCCTTTTGCCGAGTACCATTGCACCGTAAAGATCATGGTGGTTTCAGGACATTGGAAGCGCCCGCTTTCATGCGGTCGCGTAAAAATGCACTGGCAGCCACCACCTTCAGGGCAAACATAGCAATAAAGCCGACATACAGATAAGGCACGAGCGCCTGGGCGGAAATACGAGAAACATTCGGCCCGCATCGGCATCGCGAGTTATCACGTTTGCGGCTGAGCTCACCTTAAAGAGCACACCGCAGGAGAGGTTCACAGTCCACCCATGAAAACTTGCCACACATGCCAGCAGTCTTATCCCGATGATATTGAATTCTGTCCAACCGATGGCACCCGCCTGGCTGCAAAAGCCGTGGACGCAGAAGGGCAGCTTGCCGCCTCGCTCTCCCGCCATTTTCACATCGTCCGCCGCCTGGGCGCGGGGGGCATGGGGACGGTATTCCTCGCGGAGCAGATTGGGGTGGGAAATCGTCCCGTGGCGCTCAAGGTCCTGAGCCGGAAGCTGCTGGATGACCCCGAGTTTATGGAACGCTTCCTAAATGAGGCGGGTTCCACGGGGCGCATCAATCATCCAAACGTTGTCACCATTTACGAATCCGGCCAATCGGATGACGGCACGCCTTTCATCGCCATGCAATACCTCGAAGGCGAAAACCTGGGCCAGATTCTCCGGCGGGAGGGCGCGCTTCCTTTGCCGGAAGTCTCGGAGATCCTGCAACAGGCGGCTCGAGGCCTGAACGCCGCGCACAAGGTGGGCATCATTCACCGCGACATTAAACCTGACAACATCTTTCTCACCCGGGGAGAAGAAGGCGAGCTGATTGTCAAGGTGGTGGATTTTGGCATTGCCAAGCTGCGTGAGTCCTCAACCCACACGATGACGGGGACGGCGCTGGGCACGCCCGCGTATATGTCTTACGAGCAGGCTTTCGGCATGAGGAGCGATGAACTTGACGCGCGCTCCGATATCTATTCTCTGGGCGTGGTGGTGTATGAGATGCTCACCGGGAGCCTTCCCTTCAATTCGGAAACGCCGGCCGGATTTTTGCGCAAGCATGTGAACGAAGCGCCCCCATCCTTCCGCAATTTCGCCTCCGGGTTGTCTATTCCGGCCGGGGTTGAGGCAGTGGTGGATAAGGCCCTGGCCAAGAATCGGGACCAGCGCTACTCAAGCGCGATCGAATTTGCCAGGGACTTCACGCAAGCGGTTTCTGCTTCGGCACACGCGGATGCCTCCGAGCCGGGCCCCACTATCAAGATCAATGCGCAAGATATCGAAGATGCCAATCGTGAGTCCCTGGCGCAGGAGAAAGCGGTACAGGAGCGGCAGGCGCAAGAGAAAGCCGAAGCCGGGCGCCGCGAACGGGAGAATGTAGCGGCGGCACAAGCGGCGCGAGCGAAGGCCCAGCAGGAGGCGCTTGCACACGCGAAGGCGGAAGCCGACCGCCGCGAAAAGGAGAATGCTGCCGCCCAACTCGCCGCGCGCAATAAGAATTTTCAGCCGCCCCCAACGGCGCCGGCTCCAAACATCACACCTCCCGAAGCAGCGGGCCAATCGGCGTCGCCATGGCTTCGCAAGAAGGGGCGGGCCGGCAAAATCTTATCGATCCTGTCGGCAGGCATCGCGGTCCAGTTTGTTCTTGGCATCATCGGCGCAACCTTGGGCGTGTATTTGCACACTCCAGACGCGCCAAAAAATGCTTCTGAGGGTTGGTTGATTCTGTGCACGATCAGTCCCGCTATTGCATTCCTTGTTTACGGGATGCTTGTCATCCGTTACGGAATGAAATCCCGCTCATTGAATGAGCCAGCAATTAGCGATGATTTGATGGGTGGCGCCCGGATGGGAACCCGGCTGGCGATTGTTCTATTGCTTGTCGGAGCGCTCAGTTACGTGTGGGCCCTCTCGGTGAAAGATGGCTATGGGTGGAGTCTCTTCTGGACCAGCGGGCCACTGGGTGTCGGTCTGACCGCTTTCCTGTTCTCACGACGCTGGAACTCCAAGGCGCGCCGGGGTTGAGTGCGATCCCCGGTGCCCAAACCGGTTCGCTAGCCCCAACACTCGCCACTTTACCAGACTCTGGAAAATGACAATCGCGAAGCGATGGAGTGCGGTGGCAGCAGCCACCGCCTTTCAACCGCTTTCGATGCGGAGTGTATGGACGCACCAAAGAAACCTACAGAATCGCCTTTGTGCAGTTGCGACGCAAACCAATGATTGCCGTGGATTCAACGGAAGGCGGTGGCTGCTGCCACCGCACTCTAAGTGCTTCGCGAATCCGTTTCATGCAGGCGTTCCCAAAACCTCAAATTCCCCAAGTGCACACACGCGCTTCAGCCTTCACCCTTTACCCTTCAGCCCTCCGCCCTCCCTATCTACCACCTGCTACCGGCCAAATGCCAACCACCTACCAATTCCCCCCGAAGAGAGCTAAGATAATTGCGCGCTGCGGGCGATGGGAAAGCCCCGGGGCAGACGCTTCTGTCGCGGGCTGCCACCGAAGCGGTTGAAGCAAGGCGGGGTGCTTCCCGTCCAGGCAACGACACCATCAGAGGTCAGGAGCAAGCTTCAGTCAGCCTCCGAAGGAGGAGCCATGGCCCTTACGCGATTGGCAAAGTTTTTTGCCGGACCCTCGCCCCACCTGAGTCGCGAAGACGCGATGAAGGTTTTCATACGGGACCAGTTCAAATGTTATTACTGCGGTCTGGACGGGCAGCGGGATTTTGAAAGCTGGCTGATCCTCACCATCGATCATGTCCATCCGCACGCGAAGGGCGGCCAGCGGAGCATGGACAACCTGGTGACGGCTTGCCAGCCCTGCAATCTGCTGAAGGGCAAGCGGGTTTACAAGTCACTCCAGGAAGCAAAAGAGTACGTCCTCGCCAAGCGCGGGGAATGGCGGCAAATCTTTCAGGACCAGGTGAAGGCAGCATAAGGGGGCAGACGGTAAAGGCACGGCGGATGGCGTGACTCTCAAGATCTTCGCGCCGCTGCATTGACTGTGCCAGCGCCCGCTCCTCTTAGGGCTTCCCGCCAATCGATCCATGAATGGATTTTGCCGGAGAGATGAACGATTGGACGCTGCCGGGCGTACCCCCCACTCCCCACGTTTTGCGCCGCACCGCAGATATGAAGCGGGCGCTCTTTCTCCTATTGAATCGCTTTCCCCTGCCTGGGACGCAACCCTGCGCCTGCTTTTTCGGCCCTTTAACCGCCGCCGCTGGATCTCCCTCAGCATCGTTTGCCTTTTTCTGGGCGGGGGCACATCCACCGCAGCATTTCAGTGGGGGTTCGGCACCTTGCCCATTGACATCCACGCCTCCGAATTTCTCGCCCGCGCCCGCCTGGTGATGGCTGAACATGCCAGCCTGATTGTGCTGGCGGTCCTTTTCAGTGTGGCCCTGGTTCTCAGCATCGTCTACATTCGCTGCGTGTTTCGGTTCATCCTTGTCGACGCCGTGATCAAGCAGGACGTCTCCGTGCGCGAAGCCTGGAAGCGCATGGAACCGGCGGGCCGCACCTACTTCCTGTGGCTTTTGGCCTTGGTGGGCGTGATGCTGGTGTTCGTTTGCGCCGCCGCCATCGGGTCCTTTCGATATCTCAACTTCATTCGTGAAGCCGGCGATCCAGAGTGGTTTTTTTCCGTCGTTCTGGTGATGGAACTGGTGGCGGTGGTTGGGGTGGGGGTGCTGGTGGCCATCGCCATCACCGTCACCGATGACCTTGTGGCGCCTCTGATGTACGCCGAACACATCTCCCTTCCAGCCGCGTGGAAAATGGTCTGGAAAATGTCGCGGCGCGATTCCGCCACCTTTTTCTTTTACGTTGTTTTGCGCTTTGCCGTGGGCATGGGGATAAGCATTGCCGTACTCTTCGTGCTCTTTCCCGTCCTGATGGGGCTCTCCTCCGGCGCGCTGGTTACGGCGGCGCTGGGAATCTTCGCCCTGCGCGCGGTGGGACTGGCGTGGGCCTGGAATCCTGTAACGTTTGTGCTGGGAGCGCTGGCCCTCGGCATCTTTTCCAGCCTGCTGTTCGCCCTGCTGAGCATCATTGGAATGCCGGGCCAGGTCTATCTGCAAAATTACGGCGTAAGATTTATCGCCTCGCGCGTTCCCTCACTGGCGACGCTGTGCCGCGCCGCTGCCGCGCAAGGCCGCACACGCTGAATCCTGCTGCTTCTTTTTGCCCAGCATGCTTCGTCTTTCTGTTCCTTGACTTCCACCAGCGCATTTGATTTACTTCGGACAAATGGTCAATCGCACATCCGTTCCAGCACCGCCAATCTGGTATTTTGTTAATTCGATCTGGCTTGGAGGGAGGGCTTTATGGCAATTCCAGTGAAACCGGTTCCGGATGGCTATCACGTTGTCAACCCCCTGCTGGTGGTGAATGACGCCGCCCGCGCCATCGAGTTCTACACGATGGTGTTTGGAGCCACGGAGCGCTCGCGCCTGGCTGGGCCCGGCGGGAAGATTGCCCACGCCGAATTGGTCATCGGCGACTCGGTGATCATGCTGGCGGATGAGTTCCCTGACTGGGGCGATGTCGGCCCCAAATCCTATGGCCACTCCCCCGTGCGCCTCGTTCTTTACGTCCCTGACGTGGACGCGCTGGCCAGCCGGGCCGTCGGCGCCGGCGCCAAAATGCTGATCGCCGTGGCGGACCAGTTTTACGGGGACCGGAGCGGGCGGTTGGAAGATCCCTTTGGCCACCTCTGGATTATTTCCACCCACAAAGAGGATGTTTCACCAGAAGAGGTGAACCGGCGAATGGAAGCGCTTTCAAAGAGAACTTAGTTCCCTTGGGCTGGGGTCAAGACGACTTTTTGTCCTTGACCGGGCGGGCTCAATCAAGGTCTAATCGGCTCATCCGGGCCGCAAAGGACACCGGCAGGTCGCGAACGTTCACTTGGCTTTAAGTGCGGCAATTTGGAGGAGAAACCATGTCTCAATTCACCCGGCGTCACTTTCTGAAAACCGGCTTGGCTGCGGCCGTCGTCGCGGGTTCGGGAAGCCTGCCGCTGCTCGCCTCACCCCAAACCGCAACCGATTGGGTGACGCTCGGCAAGTCCGGAGTCAAGGTGACTCGGCTGGCTTTCGGCACGGGGACGGCATCCGGGCGCGTGCAGCGCGAATTGGGCCAGGACGAATTTACGCGGCTGGTGCGTTACGCCTACGACCGTGGCATCCGCTTCTTTGAGACGGCGGAGTCCTACACGGACATGCACCGCATGCTGGGCATTGCGCTGAAGGGAATTCCGCGCGACAGCTACCGTTTGATGTCAAAGGTAACCACGCGTGATGGCGTCGACCCGCAGCAGAAGATTGACGAACTCCGCAAGCTGGCCAATACCGAATACTTTGACATCTTGCTGCTGCACTATCAGCACACAGGCACGTGGCCAACGGACAGCTCCCGCTGGGAAGACGGCATTCTGGAAGCCCAGGAGCGCCATGCCGTGGTTGGGCACGGAGCGTCCGTGCACGGCCTGCCCGCTTTGCGCCGGGTTCCCGACAATCAGTGGCTCCAGGTGGCCATGATCCGGATGAATCATAAAGGCAAGAGCATGGACGCCGAGGATTACAAGACAAGCGGATTGGGAAATGTGAATGAGGTGGTGACCCACGTAAAGGAGGCGCGCCAGAGTGGCATGGGCATTATCAGCATGAAGCTGGCGGGCGAGGGCACATTCATCACCCGTGAGGATCGCCAGGCCGCCATGCGCTTTGCCTTCAAGAATGCAGGCGTTGACAGCGTCACGGTTGGCTACAAGAATACCGGCGAGATTGACGAAGCCATTGAAAACCTCAACCTGGCGCTGGCGTAAACGATAGTCCTCAGTTTTTCCACGGGCCGAATTCAGCTGTAGCGGCGATCTCTGATCGCCGCCTCTGATCGCCGCGTCTGGTCGCCGGTTCTGGACGTCGCTTTTGATCGCCGCGTCTGATCGCCGCGGTTATTGATTCGAAAAGACGGCGGTCGGAGACCGCCGCTACAATTCGGGGTTGTCACGCCTGGCCTGCAAGCGTGATGTTCAACGACCTCTTCACGGGAATGGGATTCTGCAAGCCCCGGCTTTGCCTCGGATCGACATGAAGAACGATAGGCACGGGCGTCTCCAACTGGTAGTTGATGCCGCTGGATTGCCGGCTCCACTGGACCTCAAGCACACCCTGTCCACCGGGCAGTGGGATGCTCCCTTTGGCTGTAGGCAGGCCGCCGGGCTGAAGATTCAGGGCAAAATTCAGCGGGGCGAGATCGAACCGGGGATCGAGGCCCAGAACGTACCGCGAAAGCTGCCACGTGGGGCACCCGGACCATTGATGGCAGTGGCTCCATCGCGGATCGAACACCTCCAGCCACGTCGTGCGCCCATCCTGAAGCGCCCATCCCCACGCCTTGCGATAGACTTCCAAAACAAAATCCATTTCGCCGCGCGAGATCAGTTCCGGCATCGTGAAGTGTCCGAAATAAGGCGTGAAAAGACGGGGGTTGGCGGCTGCGGGATCGCTTAATCGTGGGCCTTCCCCGTCGAGCGGAAAACACGAACGGATGTGGCGCTTGATGGCCGCAACGGCTTCCTGCTCCCGTGCGCCAACCAACAGCTGAAGCCGCAAGCCCAGCACGGCGCGCTGCAAGCCAATCACCTTCCAGGGGTCAGGCCCGGAAAAGGCGCTATCAAACCACTTTTCGAGCGGTGCGGCCAAGGTTGCGGCCAGCTCGGTGTATCGATTTTGCTTGCTGGAATCGCCCTGAAGCTCGCACCACTTCACCATGCTGTGAACGGCGGCAAGGATGTGCAGATTTACGGCGATATCAACGTCGCCCGGGTTCCGCACATAACCCCAATCGACAAAACCCCACCCAACATCATTGGTGACGCCCACGAGTGTCAGCCGCCGTTCAAACGCGGCGATGTTGTGCTGCGCGGCGGGAAACAGTTCGGCCAATAGATCCTTGTCGCCCGTGAGCTGGTGGTAACGAAGGCAGGCGCTCGTCCACTGCGCCGCGAAAGTGGAGAGATACGCCGGCGTGCCGGGGCAGAGTCCCGCCACCAGGCCATCCTCCCGCGCGCTGCGGGCGAACATGATCAGGGCGCGGCGGAACAAGCGCAAATCCCCGTACCCGGCCGCGGCAATCTCCAAGGCCACCGATGCCACGTCGCCAAGCCACTGGCCGCGCTCGCGCGTGGGGTTGTCTATCACGGTATCTTCGGAGCAGGCCCGGTAGGTTTCAACGCCGGTCATCCAGATGCGGTTGAGCAACGCGTCTCCGCTATCAAAAGCGCCTTCGGGAGAGCCGTGATAGGTTCGCTCCAGGTACTCCTCGCGGAGAAAGCGAACGCTTTCCGGCGGCGCAATGACGTGGACCTCCATGAAGCGTCCGCCCTTGGGCGTGAGCGGGAAGAACTCCTGCGGCCCTCCGCGCGCAACGTAATGATCCATGTTGCAGGACTGGCCAGCGGATAGCGTAATCCACGGCCGCACTCGGCCCTGCTCCAGCGCTTCGCTATGGGCAAACTCCACGATAGCGCCCGGAGGCACGTCCAACTCCATCCGCGGCCTTCCCAACCTCACTCTGCCCAGATCGTACCGCCGCCACACACCCTGGGGCGGCAATCCGCAGTCGTCAAGGCAGCGAAGGAACAATTGGGCGGGGGGATCATCAAGCCCATATCCAAACTGCTCCACCAGCGTTCCCTCCGCTTGCGCGTGCAGCGTGTGAGGTATGGCCTGAAGCTCGCCAAGGTCGAGTGGCTGGAATGCGCCGAGGCTCACCTTTGCTTCCACAGGCGGCGTCCACGCGGAATCGTCAAACGCCGGACTCTGCCATGAAGCCGGCTGCTTGCGCGTATCGGCCCATTCGATCCATCCCAACTCCGGGTTGATGCGGCGGACCTTGGGTTGGAACCCCGCGAGGCGCAGGGCTTTCCATTGAATGGGAATCTCCGCGCCGCGCAGTTTGGCCTGGCACATCCAAAACGGAGGCATGTCTCGCATCAATCGCGTGTTGAGCCCTTGGTAGTGCACCGCGGCTGCCACCACATGCCTGCCGGGGCTGAGCCGCACGCGCTGGCTCTGGTATTCCGGGTATGCGGCGATGAACCGGGCTGGTCCCTCGGCAAAGTACGAGCCATCCAGCCAGATCACGAAATCCGATGCGCCGAGAAATCGCAGTTCCACTTCGTCAGCGGTCGGCAACTCAAACCCGCCGCGGAAAGCCACGTATGTGTCAGCGTCACTCGCCTCGCTCAGCCACAGGCACCGGAAAGGCCCTGAACTCACGTCCTTCGTCGATTCACCAATCGGCAGCGATGCGGGTGCAAGCGCAGCGGATAGTTGCAGGAAACTCCGCCGCGATATCGCGGTAAATGGAAGTATCGGGTCTGATGTCATTGCAGTGGTCTCTCCATCACGGGCAGGTTCAGCATTGAGTTCATCCTGCCGGGATGTCCGTCCTGGTTTCTCGATGAATCAACTGAGCCAGCCTGTTCATTCCCGCGAACAATTGATGCAGTGGAATCTTAACCCACAACTCCCCATGTGACTGCTGAGTTGTTCAAGAGGCTCAACAATAGCGTGGGTCGAACGGGTGAGTAGGGGTAGGGCTCGCCCTACCCTCGCGCGCCAATGGCCCGCAAAATGGGGAGGGCAAGCCCACCCCCTACGCAAGGTGTTTGGGTTTTGAATACCGCGGCAGGACAAGCATTAGGCCGCCGGAAAGAGCCATGACGGCGGCGAGCAGGGTGAGCAAGGCGGTGTACGATCCGGTGGAGTCAAACGCGCGGCCGAGAATCACGGGCCCAATCGCTCCGGCAATGGCGTAGAACGTCCAGGTGATCCCGTAGAGCGTGGAGAAGGCGCGCATGCCGTAGTAGCGCGTCAACAGGTACGGAGTGATGTCCGCCTCGCCGCCCGCGCCCACGCCAATCAAGGCCGCTGCAACGCAACCCGCAACCAGCGTCTCCGCCCGCGCCAGCAGCAGGATCCCCAACGCAGTAATCAGGAAGACCACAAAGGCCACGCGCGCGCCAAACAGCCGGTCAAGCACCCAGCCCACCCCCACGCGTCCCAACAGGCTTGAGCCGCCCAGCAGGGATGCGCTTAAGGCCGCGCCGCCCGGGCTGATGCCGCGGTCGGTGAGAAGTGCTACAAGATGCGTTACGGTGCCATTCATGGCCACGGAATTCACCACCAGGACGGCCACGATGATCCAGAAAGGGTAGGTGCGCAAGCCTTCCTGCCAGGTGGGCCCGGTGGGGGGAGCAGCGGGTGAATCCTGATGGACAAAAGTGCGCTCATGAATGAATCGCCAGGTCATGGGCAGCCCCAGCACCAGCGCCAGGCCGCCGAGGGACAAATAGGCCGCCCGCCACCCCGCATGGCTGATGATGGTCTGGGCAACGAAGGGGAGAATCATGGAACCCACGCCCGCCCCCGCCATCACCATGGCCAGCGCCAGCCCCAGGCGATGGTGAAACCAGCCCGAGATGGCGCGGGAAAAGGCCAGGTGCGCCGCCCCGTTGCCCACCAGGCCCAACACTATGCAAACAGCGTAGAACTGCCACAGATGCGGGCGCAGCAAGGCCAGGGAGGCGATGGCGCTCCCGTAAAGGGTGAGGCAGATCAGGATGATGCGGCGGGCCCCATAGCGATCAAGCCATCGGCCTAGGATGGGGGAGGCAATTGCCATGGAGATGGCGGCAAAACCGAAGCCACTGGAGATGGCCTCGCGCCCCCAGCCAAATTCCGCGCCGAGGGGCTTCATGAAGACGCTGAAGGTGTAAACAAACAGCGAACCGAACCCCACCATGACGCCCAGGGACGCCGCCAGCACCACGCGCCAGCCGTAATACCCGCGGTCAAACTCGGTCAGCGCCGCCGCGGGCGCGTCATTTAGGGTTGTAGCCATGCTTTGCCGTTCGTTTTCCGAACTCCCGGTGCGCTTCGTCTGACATGGCGTGCACGCCCGTGGCATCAATCCAGCGATTGTAGAAGTTGAACAAGGCGCAGACCGTCACCGCGTAGTAGATGGCTTCGTCCGTCCAGCCCACGGCGTAGAGCGGTTGCATGTCCCCGGCGGTAATTTCCCAGGCGCGATGATTGACCTTTGAGACATAACGCAGCAGAGCTTTTTCCTTTTCGGGAAGGGCGGAGGTTTCCAGATCCTCAAGCGCGCCGCGCACCAGCTCTTCGCTGCCCAGCAGTTCCGCCGCAACTGCGGCGTGATATTTCATTCAAAACGGGCAGTGATTGCCCGCTGAAGTGAAAGCGGCAATCAACTCGCGCAGGCCGGGGGTGAGCGGGCACTCGCCGCGCAGGACCTCCTGCGTAAACGCACCCAGATGGTCCGTCGCCTCCGGGCGGTAGGCAAACAGATGCCAGATCTGCGGATACTCCTTGCCGGAGTTCCGCATCATGGTGATCATGTCTCCCCGCCCGCCGGGCTGGGAATTGCTCTCAACCTCAGGGAGAAACATCGGCGGCATTTTGGATTGGTTGTCGGTCATCGGTGTTCAGTCGTCAGTCATCAGTCATCAGTCGTCAGTCAGCCATTCGCGTAGGGCGTCGCAATTCCCATTTCATTCTGGCACGACGGCACTGATGTAGCGCTGACCATACAAGTGTCGCGCTACATGTTGCATTCCGTGTGGCGCACTACTCTAGGGCGTCACGCCATATCCATCGCGCGCGGTCTTGGCGCCACGGGCGCGGTACATCTCCGGATCGTCGGGCTGCCAGGTGGCAAGCCCATCCACGTAGCGGTTGAACATGCAAAACGCGGCGGCTATCAGCACGGTGTCATGAATCTCCGTGTCAGTTGCGCCTTCGGCGCGGGCGCGTTCCACGTCCTCCGCCAGAACATTTTTGCCACCCTGCTGCACCTTGCCGGCGATGGCCAGCAGCGCCTTCAACTTGCTGGAAATAGGCGCGGCCTTATAATCACGTTTCACATCCAGCACCAGCGCTTCATTTCCGTCCAGGTGGTGGGCGGCAATCGCGCCGTGAATATTCTGGCAGAAGAAGCAGTCATTTTGGGAAGAAACGTAGGTGGCAATCAGCTCGCGCTCACCCGGAGTGAGAGTGTTGGGCCCGCGCAGCAGGACCTCCACTAATTGGTTGAGCGGTTTCGCGGTTTCGGGTCGAAACGCCATGGGGCCGCGAATTCCCGGCAGACCTTCCGGCAGCGTAATGTGGGGCACGGTGCTCTCCTTGTCTTATTTCGTGGCGGACTGCGCTTGGGCGGCGGGTGCGTCCTCTTTGATGTACCCCACGTCGGCCATCATGGCGCCCATCTGGCGGTACAAGTCGGCATTGTGTGGAGCCGTCGTCCCCAAGCCATCCACATAACGGTTGTACATGCAAAAGGCGGCGGCTATCAAAACCGTGTCATGAATTTCCCGGTCCGTGGCGCCTTGCTGGCGGGCGCGCTCTACATCTGCGGGCAGGACATTTTTACCACCCTGCTGCACTTTGCCGGCAATCGCCAACAATGCTTTGAGCTTGGCGGAAATCGGCGCGGCTTCAAAGTCCTTTTTGACGTCCAAAATCAGTTGCTCATTGCCGCCCAGGTGGTGCGCTGCCGCCGCTCCATGGCTGGTCTGGCAAAAGTAGCAGTCGTTCCGGGAGGAGACGTAGGTGGCGATCAGTTCACGCTCGCCTGGCGTCAGAGTGTTGGGTCCGCGCAGCAGGACCTCCGCCAGCTCGCGCATGGGTTTGGCGGTATCCGGCCGAAACGCAAAGAGGCTGACGATTCCGGGCAAGTCTTCCGAAAGCTTGATATGCGGCATGGTTTGGGGCTCCTTCAATGGTTGCCAACAACGTACTTGTAATCAATACTATAAGGGAAATCCAGAAACTTCTTTGAGCTCTACAGGAGTATTTGTCAACTATTCTCCTGGCCGATCTGCTTTTCCCCCCCCGGCCGCAAATAACCTTCCTTCGCGGTCATTTCTCCGATGGCGCGATAGACCTCGGGGTCGCTCGGCGCCCAAGTGCCAAGCCCATCCACATAGCGATTGAAGAGGCAGAAGGACGCGGCGATGAGAACCGTATCGTGAATCTCCATGTCCGTCGCCCCGTGCTGGCGCGCGCGCGCAATGTCTTCGGAGGTCACGAGCTTTCCCGACTGCTGAACCTTGCCTGCAATCACCAGCAAGGCCTTGAGCTTTTCGGAAATTGCCGCCTTCTCAAAGTCACGTTTGATTTCATCGATGAGCTGGAAATTCATGTCCAGAAGATGCGCGGCAGTTGACCCATGGCAGGTCTGGCAGTAGTAGCAATCGTTCTGGGAAGAGACGTAGGTGCCAATAATTTCGCGCTCTGCCGGTGAAAGCGTGTTGGGACCACGCATCAGGATTTCCGCCAGTTCGCGCAGGGGCTTGGCGGTGGCGGGGCTGAACATCAGCGGGCCGCGAATTCCAGGGAAACCTTCGGGAAGTTTGATGTGAGCCATCGGTTAAGAACCCCTTTGGTTTTGAAAAACCTTCAACCCCCGGCCGCCGAAGCAACCGGGGGTTGTGAATTCAATGCAAGTTCCACTTCGATGCAAGCAAGTCATTTCAACATTGTCAGCAAGTTCATCTGCCGGCGCTAGAACAACAGCTTCAGCGCGAACTGAATCTGCCGGGGTGCAGCGGCGGCTTGAACCTGGCCGAAAGTTGGCGAGCTGATGTCATCATTGGGCACGCCAAAGTTCACGCGGTTGAACAGGTTGAAAAATTCACCACGGAACTGCAGGGTTGCGGATTCCGCCAGGCGAAAATTCTTGGAAACGCCGAAGTCAAATTGGGAAGTTCCGGCGGCCTGCACAACATTCCGGCCCGCATTTCCAAAGGTGCCCAACTGCGTGACCTGCTGAAACGCCGAGGTGTTGAACCATTTACTGGCAGTCCGGGGACCATTGTTGGGATTGCCCACCAGGTTCGGACGGTCACCAACAAATCCCGAGATCTCCGGGGATTGACCCTGAAGCGAAGGATCGCTGGAGTCATAGACGGTAAACGGCGTTCCCGTCGAGGCGGAGAAGATGCCGTTCAACTGCCAGTTGCCCAGCAGGCTCTGATACCAGTTGTGCGAAGTCTGGTAGAAGGGGAGTTGCCATTGGTAGCTGAATACAAACCGCTGGCGGGCATCAAAGAGCGAGCGGCCATACTCCGCCTCAAGATTGTTGGGGTTTTGCGCCAGGTCATTTTCACCAGCAACAAGCGTGGGCGCCGACCCCGCGATATTGAAGCTTGAGACGTCATCCAGGGCCTTGGAATAGGTGTATGAGGCAAGGAACGCAATGCCATAACCCAGGCGCTTGCGCAGGCTGGTCTGAAGCGAATTGTAGTTGGAGTTGGTAACGCCCGTGATCAGGCCGATTGAACCGTAATTGCAAAGACCTGGGTTCGACTCTTCGCAGCCTGAGTACGGACGGTAGGCATTCACGTTCTGCTGTTCGCCGCTGATGCAATTGGCCTGCTCTCCCTCGGGCAGTGTGGAGCAGAGCGTGGGCGGATTGCTCTCAATGAATCGCGGCAGCTTGGTGCCCTTGGTGCCAACATATCCCACTTGCAGCAGCCATCCCTGCCCGAAGGTGTGCTCAACGGTGAAGTTCCAATCCTGCGCGTAAGGCACCGACAGGTGCGGATCAAGCGTCAGCAGGGTGAGCGATTGCGGTCCGCCGGCAAAATTGGGGGCAAAGGGATTGGATCCGGGGGGAAGCGGGTCCGCGAAGTCGGACGGGAAGGATTCCTGAATCGTTTTGAACCACGGGGCTGCGCTTTCCGGTGCCTGCAACGGCCCACCTTCACCGTTGTAATACGGGTCATAGAAGATGCCGTAGGCGGCGCGGGCCACCCACTTGCCGGTTCCGGTCACATCCCACGCAAAGCCTGCGCGAGGGGCAAAGGCGCGGTAATCGCGGGGAATCAAGCCACGCCCAACACCGGCGTCACCGGGAAAGAGCAGCCCGGTGGGAGCCGTGGCTTCGACGGTTGACTGACGGTTGGGAATGAACAACTCATTCTGATTGTGGATCTCGGTGTAAGGTTGCGGCAGTTCATAACGCAGACCCACATTCAACGTGAGGCGGGAAGTGGCCTTGTAACTGTCCTGCGCATAGAGGTTGTAGTTGGTGGCGCGCAGACCGCGGGGTAACTGGCCTCCGCCCTGGAGGAAAACCACCGGCTGCCCGATGAGGAAATCAGCAAACGCGTCACCAATGATGGGAACAGGCGCGAAAACAAAGAACCCGTTTGAGGCAATTCCCAGCAGGGTGTTCAACTGGTCCCGCTGAATTTCCCCGCCAAACTTGAACTCATTCCTGCCGCGAATCCATGCCACTGAGTCTGTAAAGGAGAAGGTGTTTTGATAGTCATTGGCCGGTCCGGTGATGGGATTGCCGACCGAAGCATAGCCACCGACTTCAACAAAAGGCGGCCCCTCCTGCGTTGCCAGGGTGGGGGCGTATTGGAATCCCAGGGAAGAGGCGGGCGTGTGATTCGTCGCCTGGCCAAAGAGGAACTTGTTCCGTAGGAAGGAAAAGCGGGCTACGTTCAGCACCGACGGTGAGAATGAGTGGGTCTCTTCCAGAGCGGCATTCTGGGCGCGGAAACTCTCTCCCACGGGAAAACCGGGAACGTTGGCTCCGGCGATTGAAAGCGGGTCAACCTGCGTGCCATTGGTAAAGAGGTAATGGAACGAGACAGTATCGCGCGAGGAGATATAGTGATCCAGACGCAGGCCAAACTGGTCGGAGCTGTTCTGCAACTCCTGCGTGGTGCCGTAGGCATTGGGCCCGTAATTGGGCTCATTGGGCAAGGGATAGAAGGCCAGCAGGTTCTGCGAGACGGAACTGATCGATCCGGGAGGCAGCTGGTTGAAGGGCAGCGGCTGGGGCGGGTTGGCAAACACATTCACCAACTGCGTCCCGTTGGGATCAGCGCAGTAACCGAGCACCGGCACATAGCTGGAGCACTCGGCGCCGAAGTTTCCCTGCCGCTCAGCCTGAGTGGGCACGGTGGTCAACTGTGTTTCGCCCTGCCGGTTGCGAAATCCTTCGTAGTATCCAAACAGAAAGGTCTTATCGCGTTGAATGGGGCCGCCCAGTGTGCCGCCAAATTGGTTTTGCTTCAGCGGCTCGACGTTTGTCGAAAAGAAGTTGCGGGCGTCCATGGCGTCATTCCGAAGAAACTCATAAACATCGCCGTGAACATGGTTCGATCCCGAACGGGTAACAATGTTGGTGTTGGAGCCGGCGTTGTGGCCGAACTCCGCGGAAGCCGTGTTGGTCAAGATTCGGAACTCAGCAATGGCGTCAGGGGGAGGCTTTAAGACGAAGCCCGCATTCACGGTGTTGTAGTTCTCGGCGCCGTCCACAAGAAACTGGTTTGATTCCGGGCGCATGCCATTCACCGCATAAGACTGGCCGCCGCGCATGGAGCCGCCGGCCGCCTGCAAGCCCTGCGTCAGTGGCGCCGTTCCGGGTAGCAGAAGACCAAGCTGGGAAAAATTCCGCCCATTCAAGGGCAGATCAACCGTCTCACTATCATTGATGGTCTCGCCCAGGTCATTGGTGGTAGCCACAAGGCCAGCGTCAGACTTGACCTGCACGGTCTGCTGCGCGAGGCCAACCTCAAGGTGCACAAGTACCTGGGCAACCTGATTGACGCTCAGAATGATGCCTTCCTGCACGTACTTGCTAAAACCCTGCGCCTCAACGACCACCCGGTAGTGCCCAATCGGCAACAGCACGAGCAGGTAATCACCATTTGCATCACTGGCGCCATTGCGCGTGAATCCGGTTTCATTCTGAATGGCCGTGACTTTGGCCGATGGCACGCGCGCGCCGCTGGCATCAAATACCGTGCCGCGAAGAGTTGCCGTTGTTTCCTGCGCACTCAGCGCTGCGGTGAACAACAGAATGAACATGGCGCAGACACCGATGCGCCTCCCCTGCTTACCCATATAGACGTCCTCCTTGATGGATCGGAATGCCCTGTGATTGGAGAGACCTGCGTACCGACGCGAGTAAACGCTCAATCAGAATTGCCAGTTTTGCTTTTGTCGTATGCCCTTCCCGACGCTCCCAGTATTAGCACGGCGCTGCTGACCGTCAATAATGCGAAGTAGGGGGGTATTGGGCTTTAATCTACTATTGAGGGGATTATTTGTGTGCGGCTTTGAGTGAAAAGTCTTTCGGTGGAAGTCCTGCGAATTGCTGAACGATTGACCTAACCCATTGAAATCCAAACAATTGCCAGCACGGAGTTGTGGCCGCACCAGCGTCTTCAAGGGCGTAACCCCAAAGCGGTTGGGCTTGTTACATGGCCCGGAAAAAGCAATGCCGGGCATGCCAAAGGGTGCAGGAACCACTTAGCATGCCCGGCATAAAATTCAACCCAGTCTCTTCCGCCTCTAGTGATGCTTGTGGTCATCCTTTGCCGGCGGAGGGGTTTTGGGAGCGGCCGGTTTGGGCGGCGGGGGTGGAGGCGTTGGCGGTTTGGGCGGTGGAGGCACTGCCGCCTTTTCCGGCGCGGGCGTTGTCGGTTTCACCGTTTCCACGTTCGTGACTGGTTGAGGCTGCACGGAATGGCCAGTAGCCGCCGGATTGTTCTCCTGCCTTACGACGGGCGTGATATTTGTGGGGACCGGCGAAGTGCGCGTAAACACATGCGGCGGTGGAGTTGTGGGTGGACCACCAGGGCGCGGCCCCTCGTGAACCTCAGGCGGCGCCGTATGCCAACCGGAAGGGGTTCCCGGTCCGGCTTGAATAACCCTTACCTCGTGAACTGGCGGGGCGGCCACAGCTCCTGCACCAAAAGCTGCCCGGGGTGCAGGGGTTACATCCAGATGGGTGATGGGCTGCGAGTGGGCAACCACTTCCGGAGACAGATGCACCATGCCGTTCGACACCGGTTGGCCGCCACGGAAAGTTTCCCCCGAGACCGCTGTAAACCCAGCATCACGATTCGCGTAGTGCCTCTCTGCGTGATCCCTTTCAAAGTCATGCCTTTCATGGTCGTGGCCATAATATTCACGATTGTACTCGCCCATGTAGTGCGGGCCATGCTCGTAATAGGGTGTAAATTCCTCGCCGGGCCCCAACGGGATCCAAGCCTGATTCCCGGGGTTTCCGCCGCCCACGAACACCACCAACGCCGGAGCATAGACGGGCCGCTCCACGACGGGCTCTGGAACCCACGCCCAAGCCCTGTGAATTCGAACCCAACGGCCATAGTGGAATGGCGCATAACCCCAGGGCTCAGATTCCACCCAGGTCCAAGTCCAAGGCTTGATGTGAACCCAATGGCCGCTGCGGTAGGGGGCCCAGTTTGAGGGTACATTCGGATACCAGACCGTGCCGTAGCCGGGCTCGCTTACCCATTGCCCATTGGCGTCAAGGTCCTCACCACCCGGAATACCGCGGCCGACAGATCGCATTGAAGCCGACGCCTCAATGCGGTGATCCCGGTCAATGCTCCACCGGTCAAAATCATCAGGAGAGGGCACGGACAAATCTGAAGCCATCACCGGTCCCGTGCCCGTCAAGGTCACGGCCTGCCCGCTCTGCAAAGTCTTGGAGAGGTCACCGGCGCTGATCTGTAGCGTGCCGGTGTTCACGGTTACCTGAGTAGACTTGCCATCGGGTGCAGTGTCCACACGATAGGAGCCCGCGGCTTGCAGAATCAAAGCTCCGTTGGGAGTGTCAATCTCCACGGAGTTGTTCGCCGGCAGCTCGTAGAGGGTCACGCGAAGAGAACCCTGCCCAATGCCCAGTTGCAAGAGTTGGTCATTCAAATTCGCCAGGGTCACATCCGTGTTTTGTGACAGGCGAATGGCAAAAGGGCCAACCTCCAGTTCAGCGCGGGCGCCCTGGTCAGCGAACAGGCGGTCGCCCGTTGTAACCGGACGGTTGATGGTGGCCTCACTCCAGTCAGATTCACCGGAAGGCTGGAATGAAACCTTGCCCTGGGCAAGACTCAGGCGGGCAACGCGCGATGGAGGATCGCCCGCGTCCGCAAAGAGTGTTGAAGCAAATAGAACGGCAAACAACGAAGGCAGCAACAGCGCCAAACTCCATCGCCACACCTGCATTTTCATAGGGGCTCCTTGCACCACACGCATGGATGTTGATTCCTGCCTGGCGAGTTGCCAATGCACATGGCACTTCAACCGCTCTGGCAATAAAGGTTACTTCTCGGTTTCCCATGGCCGACGCCACGGGTAAAAGGATGAGATCCGTCAGTGGACGGATTTTTGTGGGTGACTACCGGCCCACACCTCAAGAATAACATAAGGTGCAAACGCGATGAAGTGGCTAAAGGCCTTTGCCCTGGGTGGTCAACACCAGCTTGCCGTGCTTCACCCCGCGCAGGCTCAGAATGCGGTCGGCAAGATGGCTGACCTCGGAACTTCGCCCGCGCATGATGATCACTTCCAGGCAGTTGTGATGGTCCAGGTGGACGTGCGTGGCGGCCAGCACTTTGCTTTCGGCATCGTGCTGCGCCTCAATCAACTGCTCGGTGAGCTTGGGACGGTGATGATCGTAAACAAGGGTCAAAGTTCCCACCACCGTGCGGTTTTCTTCCACGTCTTCCGCCACCGCGTAATCCCTTACCAGGTCGCGAATGGCCTCCGAACGGTTCTTGTAGCCCTTCTTGCGGATGGCCCGGTCGAACCGCTCCAGCAGGTCGCTTTCGAGCGAAATTCCCGTTCGAATCAATGTTGACATGGCATCTCCCTGGGCACAGACGGAGGCTTGCGAAACCGCTTCCATATTACCAGCGAAATTGCCCTGAGCTCGAACTTCTTCCCACGGTGGTTTGAAGCGAGGCTTGCGGTGCGGTCCGCCGCGGCGGGTGGCACTTTTGCTGGCTGCGACGGGTCGCGGCAAAGAGCCGGAGTATTTAGCCCGGCCGGACTTTCGAATGACTTCGCCAGGGATCCCCACCAACCCTGTTAAAACCCGACATTATTGCAGAAAACATGCTAACTCCTTTGTTTTCTATAACTCATTGGGTTATCTTTCCGCCCCTGCGTTTTCAACAACTTACAGGGAGGAACCCTAATATTTGAGACCTTTTTTCCGCGGCCCTGTTTTTTCAATAACTTGCTGGGATATCCCGTCAGCGAGTTATGCACGAAGTTGCGGGGCGTTAGGTCGACCTTTGGATTTTTCACTGGAGCCGGCGTGTTTAGCCCGGCAGCACTTTCGAACGGCTTCGCCGGGAATTCCCCCTAATCCCGTTAAGACACAGTATTCATGCATAAAACAAGCTAACCAATTTATTTTCTATAACTTATGAGTTATTTTGCCGCCCCCTGTGTTTTCAATAACTTACAGGGAGGAACCCTAATATTTGAGACCTTTTTTCCGCGGCCCTGTTTTTTCAATAACTTACTGGGATATCCCGTCAGCGAGTTATCCACGAAGTTTCGGGGCGTTATGTCGACCTTTGGATTTTTCAAGCGGCGGGGGGCGGAAAAGTTGCAGGGGGGCGCCGGGGTCATTTCCGCGAGCGTGGCGGGATGGGGCCGGGCCTTCATCGCATCTCTAGGCTATAATTTTCGACCTAAGTTGTCAAGAGACAAAGTGTCAGGAGTTCCCACATTTTCTTAACCGTGCCATACCAGGAACAATGGGAGGGGCCGGTAACGGGAGGGGGGAGCAGGTAGGCGGGCGGCTGAGGCCTTCACTGACGGCGAGCGAATACTTGGTGAGCTGGGCCTTCAGGCGTGAGCCTGTACTGCTGGTTGCCATGGGGGACTCCTCCAAGCAGGAGCGGTTTTCTGGCCGAAATTACCTCTACTTTAGGAGAAATGACTTACTACACTCACCCAGCTCAGCCTGGACGCAGATGGAAAGAGCGCGGTGGTTTCTGTAGCAGCAAGGTCGCCGGGCGTGGATTTACGCCTCGGCCAGCTCCAGCCCCAACGGGGCGAAATAACTCAGCCCAGGGCAACGCCCTGGGTACCTGACAGCGCGCAGAGGAAGGTGAGCCCTGAAAGGGCGAGATACGTTTCTCGCGACCGGCGTCCATCATTCCCGGCGATGGGGGGGTGTCGCGCCCCGTTGGGGCTTGTGGATTTAATTGCCGCGCCATCGACCCAGGGCGTTGCCCTGGGCTGGGTAATTTCGCCCCGTTGGGGCTTACCGATGGCCTTACATCGCAGTTTACCCGGGCAAGTAAGTCATTCCCCTATTTAGAGTTTGCCCCCCTCCACTTTCCACTACTAATATCTCCCGTCAATTGTGTCAGCTAGCAGAATCACGCCTAAAGTAATGGGGAAACTCCTGCAAAATGAGTCTGGGGCGGGAAGCCGGCGCCGCCCCGGGCCGGGGCTCTTTCCATCAGCAGTGTGAATGCGCATGCGGGGTGGCGCCCGCTGGGAGTAGACCGCAGCAGGTAGCACGATTTGTCAAATCGTGTTATCATTTTTGCCTTCACCCTCCCGGTGGAAATTCATCGCTGCCCTTGAACACCTTCGCCTGGCCCGGGGCGTCGCGAACAGGAAGAACCATCCCCGTGAAAGTCCATCGAAGGTCACCTTCTTTCCCCGCTTTACTTGCCTTCATCTTGGTCCTCTTTTTCTGCTCACCCCCCGCCCGAGCCGAGAACAATGGCAGCCCCGGCGGGCAACTGACCGGTGCGCCAGAAAAACCTGTAGCTGAAACGAAGGCTGAGGTGACGCCCACCTCCGGTGCAAAAGCGATTAGGGTAAGTCCCGTCCTGCTTGCCGCGCAGGGGAAGAACCCGGTCGCCACCACGGGTAAGGCTTATCCCCCCCAGCTATCAGGGACTATCGTTGACGCGTCGGGCGCGGTGATCGCCGGGGCTACGGTGCAGGTTCGAAGCGCGAACGGTACTGTACAAAAGACGGCGCAGTCGGACGCGAACGGCTCCTTTATTATTTCCGGACTCCCGGCAGGAAATTATCAACTCGTTGTATCGAATCCCGGATTTGCCACCAAGGAGACACCCGTCACTGTAGGGACCACCGAAGCTCCGGCCCCGTTGCGCATCTCTCTAACTGTGCGCGCTGTGAGCAGCACCATCACGGTGAATGGCCGGGAGGATGACCTTGTCGGCATCGCCGTTTCCGCCACCCAGGGAACGGTGGGCGCATCGGAAATCAAGGATCGTCCGATTCTCCGTGCGGGAGAAGTTATGGAGACGATACCCGGCCTGATCATCACCCAGCACGCCGGCGGCGGAAAGGCCAACCAATATTTCTTGCGCGGCTTCAATCTCGACCATGGCACGGATTTCGCCACTTTTCTGGACGGTATGCCGCTGAATCTGCCGTCGCACGCGCACGGCGAAGGGTATTCGGACATGAACACTGTCATCGGCGAGTTTGTACAGCGGGTGAATTTCCAAAAAGGTCCCTACTACGCCGATGTCGGCAACTATGGCTCGACCGGCAATGCCGATCTGGTGTTTTTCAAGACGCTGCCCCAGACCTTTCTTAATCTCGAAGGCGGCATGGATGGTTATGGGCGGGCCGCCTTCGGCGCGTCGCAAAAGCTTGGCTTGGGCAATTTGCTGGTGGGTGGAGAAGCCTACTACGATGACGGCCCCTGGAAGCATCCGGATGGTTATGCCAAATTCAACGAACTTGTAACCTACAGCCGGGGTGGAGAGGCGAGTGGCTTTAGCATCACGGGCCGCGGTTACCATGGGAAATGGAATTCCAGCGACCAGATCCCTGATAACGCCGTGCCCCTGGTGGGTTTGTTCGGCGCGCTGAACCCGGCGGACGGAGGCAATTCAGGGCGTTATAGTTTGCAAGGCGAATGGCATCACAGCGGCGCAAATTCCGTAACGCAAATCACTGCCTACGGGTTTTATTATGATCTCGACCTATTTTCCGATTTCACCTACTACCTGTATGACCCCATTAAGGGCGACCAGTTCGAACAGCAGGACACGCGCTGGGTGGGCGGGTTCGAAGCGCACCACACGGTGTTCAGCGAGTGGTGGGGCCGCAGGGTGGAAAACACGTTCGGCCTTCAGCTCCGCAATGATTGGATCAGCAACGGCCTTTACCGGGCGGAAAATCGCATGCGCGTGGACAAAGAAGACGTTCTCGCTCCCTATCCCGGCGAGCCCAATGGTTTTTTGCCCGCAGACACGGATGTGAATAAATTTACGGACACGCTGGGAAGTTTGTATGCGGAAAATAAAATCCAGTGGTCAAAAAAATTCCGTTCGGTCGTGGCCCTGCGCGGCGACGAGGACAAAGGCGTCATCACCAGCTTTTCCGACTCCCGCAATTCCGGCTCGGCCTCGAAGTTTCTGCCCAGCCCAAAATTGAGTTTGGTTTTCGGCCCATGGGCCAATACGGAGCTCTACGCACAGGGCGGATTCAGTTTCCACACCAACGATGTGCGTGGCGCAACACAAAACTATGAACCGGTTTCGCCGGACTATCCCTACCCCAACACGTTCACGGCAAAAATTCCCCTTCTGATCCAGACCAAAGGCGCGGAAACCGGTGTGCGCACAGCGGCCGTCCCCCATCTGCAGAGCACCCTTTCGCTCTGGTATCTCCACAGCAATTCCGAACTGGAGCAGGATGGCGACACTGGCGGCACGGTTCCCTCCGAACAGTCGAGCAACCGCTATGGGGTTGAATGGGCCAACTTCTATACGCCACGGGGGCATTGGGCTTTTGATTTTGACATGGCAGACTCCCGCGCCCGTTTTACCACCCTGGACCCCGCCGATGCGACGTTCATGACCGCGGATGGCCAGCTTTGCGCGGCAAACTCGGATTGCTATGGCCTCGTGTCGATCGGGGGCGGCAATTTTGAACAAGGTCCGGGTGGGAAGTGGGTGCCTGAAGCGGTGGGGTTGGTGATCTCATCCGGCGCCACACTGCACGACCTGAAAGGATTTTCGGCAAGTCTGCGCCTGCGCGACTTTGGCCCGCGCAATTTGACCTCCGACGCAGTCTACCGATCCAAGACCACGGCATTGCTCAATGCGGAAGTCGGCCGTAAAATTAACAACACATTACGCGTTTCGGTGGAATGTTTAAATCTGCTGAACCGCCGCGATCACGACATTGACTATGCCTATGTGTCCCAAATAACGCCCACCGCCACGCCGGCATTCACCGGCGTCTTCCACCCCGTCGAACCGTTTCAGGTGAGAGTAAAGATAGCAATCACCCCACAATTCCGTCGTTGATTCCACTTATGATTCGCCGGATGTTCGCTTGCATACATTCCTATGCGAGCGTGAATTTTACGTACAGGTTTGGACGCTGAGGCGGGGCGGCAGCTGGTTAACCATTGCAGGTCATGTGGTAAAGTCGTACAATTTGTACAAAGGAGACAGGGAACATGGCTCGACGACTTACTGCCAGCCAGGCACGGGCTACTTTCGCAGAAGCGGTAAATCGCGCAAGCTTTGCTGGTGAGCGCACCGTCATCCGCCGGCATGGCAGGGACGTTGCCGCAGTAGTTTCAGCAGAGGATCTGAAAATCCTGGAAGCACTGGAAGACCAGCACGATTTAAAAGAGGCGAGGGAGATCATGAAGAAACCCGGCCGCCTGGCCTCCTGGGAGAAGATAAAGAAGGATCTGAAACTCTAAGGACATTCCTTCATGCATTGGTCCAACAGGTTTGCCCAGCCGCAAATTGAGGGTCTCTGGCTTTGTTAGGTCAGAGGTGATTTATGCCCTTTTCAATACGGTTTACCCCACACGCCCAGCGCGATTTCTCCGCCCTCGACAGGACTAACCAAAAACGACTGCAAAGGCACATTGATCGCTTGGCGGAGAATCCCTTCCCCCCCAAGCTCAAAAAGGCTTCATGGTGATGAGCCTTTTTACCGAATCCGAGCTGGCGACTATCGTGTGATCTACCAAGTCATAGCTCGGCAACTCGTTGTCATCGTCGTGAAAATCGGCCATCGCAGGGAAATCTACCGGTAGACCAAACACCTCCCAAATGCGGACCACCCATTGATGTAGTTGGCACTTGAATATCGCCTTAGCGTTCCATTAAAGTCTTGAGCTTTCCCCCCTACTCACAATCTATTTCTCGCTGCTGCAAAATCAACCCCTCAACTCGCTATCCCAATTCACGCCACAGGCATATAATCGCCGGCTCGATTATTTAAGATTGCTCGACATTCATCAATTCGAGAGGCCTTTATGAGCAAGATGACGCGGCGGGATTTTCTGGAGGTTACGGGCGCGGGACTCGGCACGCTGGCGCTGAAGAACGGCGAACTGCTTTCAGCGCAACCGGGTGAATTATCGGGCGCGATGGCGGCGCTTTACGCCAGGTTCCTCGATCCCGACAGGAAGTACAGCATCCGGCCGTTCTGGTTTTGGAATGGCGCCTTGACCGGCGGGGAATTGAAACGCCAGATGCAGGAGATGATTGACCACGGCGTTTATGGCGCCTACGCGCACAATCGCGACGGCCTGCAAACCCCGTATCTCTCGGAAGAGTGGTGGAACGTCCTGGGTGAAGCTCTGCAAGCCGCCCGCGAGATCGGCTTCTCGCTCTGCATGGTGGATGAGTTTGAGTGGCCCAGCGGCGAGGCGCGTGATTACTGGCTGCCGGGCATCAACAAAAGTCGCGTGATTGAAGCCAACCCGGAGTTCCACTTGCAGCGCATGCGTTCAACGGAAAGCCTTGTGCGCGGGCCAGGCAAGTGGAGTTCACCCCTGACAGAGAAGACCGCAGGCGTGGCAGCCGGGAAGCGTTTGGGGCCGGAGAGTTTGGATGGAAAGACTCTGCAAGCGCTGAATTGGGAGAAGGGCGCAAAGGAAGTTTCCTGGGACGTGCCAGAGGGTGAGTGGCTCATCATCGTTTATGACCTGGTTCCCGCCGTGGCGCAAATGGGCAGGGTTGACCTGATGAACCGGGAGGCGATTGCGACCTTTATCAAGATCTATTACGAGGAGTTCTACAAGCGGCACGGCCAATACTTTGGCAACGCCATGCCCGCCACGTTTGCCGATCACGAAGGCTCTTATGGAGGCAAGCTGCCCTGGACTCCCCTGCTTTTTGAAACCTTCCGGCGCAAGGCGGGGTATGACCTTGTTCCAAACCTTCCGGGCCTCATTTACGAAATTGGCCCCATGACGGAAAAAGTCCGCTGCGACCTGGAGGACACGGTCAGCGAACTGTATTCCGAAAGCTTCTTCAAGCAGGTTACCGACTGGTGCCAGCAGCACAACATCAGCCACTCGGGCCACATCTGGGAGGAATCCCTTTTCTGGGGACCCGACCGCCAGGGCGACTTTTATCGTATTCAGCGTTCCTTGAGCAATCCCGGCTGCGACACGCTGATGGAATGGGCGCGCGACTCGGTTTGGCTGAGGGAAGTCGCTTCCGTGGCCGCGTTTGAGGGGAAGCACGTGGTTTGCGAAAATCAGGGCGTGCAGGGCAGCGATTCCTACCTGAGCCCGGAGAGGATGCGCCGCGTTTCCAATTGCCTGGGTGCGTGGGACATCGGGGAGTTTATTCCGCACGCCTTCAATTATGACCTCGCGCGCACCAACTATCCGCCCGACTGGTTCAGGGGCCAGCCCTTCCTGCCCTGGTTTCGCGCTTACGCTGACCAGATGCGGCGCATCAGCTTCGTCAACTGTGAAAGCCAGCGCCTGGCCGACATCGTTTTGCTCTATCCACAGGTTTCCATTTGGGGAGAGGCAGCGGCGGCGTTCAATGCCGACCCTGCCCTCGACATTCTGCAACAGGCCAACTGGAGTCCGGGAGCGGTGGAGACCAGTGAGCAATATGCCGACCTCAAGTTGCGCCTCTCCGAAGGGCGCTACGACTTCATGGTTGCCGATGATGAATACCTTGCGAAGAGCGATTTCGATGGTGGGCGCTTGCGCATCAACAAGTCGGAATTTCAGGTTCTGATTCTTCCGCCCATGTCCAGCACGCGCCGCAGCACGGCCGCGCGGGTTCGCGACTTTTACCGGGCGGGCGGGACGGTGATTGCTCTGCGGCGACTTCCCTACACCTCGGTGGAATCAGGGCGCGACGACGCGGAGTTGAAAGCGATTTGGGAGGAAGTGTTTGATCTGCATCCTGCCGTTGAAACTTGCCTGATGCGCAAAAACGCAAACGGTGGGCGCTCCTATTGGGTCCCGGGCTCCGTAAACGACCTTGTGGAAGTTATTCGCGAGGCGGTGGATCCCGATGTCGAACTGGTGGAGGGGGAGGACGATCGACTCTTCGTGATGCACAAGCGGAATGCCGGGGTTGATCTCTACTGGGTGGTGAATGACAAGGCCGAACCCCGCACCTTCCTGCTGCGATTCAAGGCCAAGGGACGGCCGGAAAAATGGGATGCGGCCACGGGAAAGCGTGCACCACTGTTCTATGAATCACAGGGTGACAAGACGCTCGTGCGCGTCGCGCTTGAAGCATGGGATGCCGCCTACGTGGTGTTTGATTCCACGGGCGCGAGCCAACCCCTGGCTCTGGCGGACACGAACCTTGAGGAATTTCATGTTCTGCGCGCTGATGCGAAGCAAGTGGTGGTGCATGGGCGCAGCGTGCCTGGGGATAAGACGGGGTATGTGGAATTGAGGGATGGCCAGTCTCATTACCGGGGAGAGTACCAATCCAGGAGCAGTCCGGCACTCGAAATCTCGGAGGAGTGGACCGTCACGGTGGAAGCAACCACAATCGACTTGCCTTATGCGCAGGTGCGCGAAGACCCCGCCGGCCGGGGCCTGAAGGAACGCTGGTACGCAAAGACTGGCAACAAAGCCAGTTGGAACCGGCTCTGGCTTTCACCGCAAGTGCGCTCGATGCGGGCATGGAATGTAATCGGCCTTTTCCCGAATCCCGATGACCATGGTCTGGAAGAAGCGTACGCGCCGGAGAATGACGCGGGCGTCGACTATTCCCAGGAATATATCGGCAAGGATGGCCTGCAGCTCCATTGGGTGGAAATTGACGCTGCCGAAATATCCCTTGTGCCCCTGGCTTCATCATGGGGTGGAACCATCGCGGTGGAGGGCGGCCCTTACGGCCCATCGAACTTCATTGTGGATTATGGCGGCGCGCTGCGAGCGCCGGTGATGCAGGGCACTGTTTACCTGCAAACCAACGTTTATCACCCCGAGGGCGGCGACGCGGTGATGCTGCTGGGGACGAATCACCCCACGGCGGTTTTCTTGAATCAACAGAAGGTCTATTCACGCTTCGTTCGACCCCTTTATTTTGACCACATTGATGGCTTTGCCACACGCATTCCCATCAAGCTCAAGAGCGGATGGAACAACATTCTGATTAAGTTCCTTCACAACAGTCCGGATGACGGGAAGGCGCCCCAATTCAATTGCCGCATTGAGCAGGCAAACGGCGCGGCCATCGATGGCCTGGTGACAAGTTCAAGAGTCGCCGATAATCCGCAGGCCGCACCGCAAGGCTATCGCTGGCTGACCTTTGCAATTCCGCCCGTGGCCCGTGCGCTGCGCATTCCACCTTTAAAGGATGCCTGCCTGGTGTTTGTGGGCAACAAGCAGGTAGCTGCGGCAGAGGAGATTGCCCTGCCCCGCGGCGCGCGCAACGTGACGGTTCGCGTTGCCGCGCGCGAACAACTGGACCGTCCCTTTGTGCTGGTCACCGCGCCGGCGACGCTGCCGCTGGGAACGTGGAAAGTACCTGGCCTCGAAAATTTCTCCGGCACAATGCTCTATGAAAAGACGGTGGACGTACCCGCCTCGCTGCTGGCGGAGCGCGTGCAGCTCGATTGCGGGGTGATTGGTGTGTGCGCGGAGGCCTGGGTGAATGGAAAGCCCCTGGGCAAGCGGGCATGGAGCCCCTTCGTGTTCGACGTGACGGAGCAGCTCCACCCGGGAAAGAATCAGTTGAAGGTTCGCGTAGCCAACACGGAAGGCAATGCCCGCGCCGTGGGCCCCTGGGTGGGGAATCTCGCCAACATTGATATTGATGGCTGGCACGGCCCTGCCCGACTGGCGCCGTTTGTTGAACGGGAAATCGTATGCGAAAAGCGGTAGGTGGCAGGTCGCAGGTGGTATGTGGGGGTCGTGGACGGGCTGATGGGTAAGTGTTGGCAGCAGGTGGAATTATTTCCCACATGCCACCTACGACCTACCACCTACCTCCCTTTTGACCTTCCACCTACCGCACCGCCCCGCCACCAACCCCTGCGATTCCATCAAACCTCTTGGCAACCCTACGCCTTTTCTGGTAATCCTTATAGACTGAGTAGTTTGTGTAATCCTCAGGGGGCGCAGTAACCGCCGGTCCGGCCATTGAGTAAGGTTGTTTGATTTTCCGTAAGACCCACGACCACAAGCTGGGCTGGCAGGATCGGGAGCAGTTGCATATCTTCGGAAGCAGGAAGGGTGGCTTTCCATGATCGAAGTTGAAAATCTCAGCAAACGTTACGGCCCCACGCTGGCCGTGTCGGATGTGAGCTTCAATGTGAAGAAGGGTGAGGTGTTGGGCTTTCTCGGTCCCAATGGCGCCGGAAAGACAACCACCATGCGGGTAATCACTGGATTCTTCCCGCCCACATCAGGCAAGGTTCGCGTGGCGGGCTTTGACGTGGTGGAAAATTCCATGGATGCCAAACGGCACACCGGGTATCTGCCGGAGACACCTCCCGTTTATCCCGACATGACGGTGGCGGAGTACCTGACCTTCGTGGCGCGGATCAAGGGTGTGGCGCGGAACGAAATAAAGACCCGGCTGAACGATATTGTGGAGAAATGCGCCGTGGGCAATGTGCGCAACCGTCAGATTGGCAAGCTCTCCAAAGGTTACCGGCAGAGGGTGGGTTTGGCGCAGGCGCTGATTCACAACCCCGACGTGCTGGTGCTGGATGAGCCCACCGCTGGCCTTGACCCCAAACAGATCATCGAAACCCGCGACCTGATTACGGGACTGGCGGGCCAGCACACCGTGATTTTGAGCACGCACATCCTGCCGGAAGTTTCCAAAACCTGCCAGCGCGTGGTGGTCATCAATACCGGCCAGATTGTGGCCGTTGGCACGCCCAACGAGCTGATGCACCGACTGCAAGGGTTTGAAACCGTCCTGGTGACAGTGGAAGGCCCGGCGGCGGCCATCATTGAAAAGTTCCAGCGCGTCGGCGGCGTGAATTGGGTTGAACCCCGTGAATCCGTCGATGGCCGCGTGACCCTGGAAGTCCACTCTGAGAAAGATAAGGACGTTCGTGCCGAACTGGCCCGCGCCACAGTGGAGTCTGGCTGGAAACTATACGAGCTGAAGACCAGCGGGTTGAGTTTGGAAGAGATCTTCCTGAAGCTCACCACCAAGGATATTAGTGAAGAGGCCGCGGCAAAGGTTGAGATAGCGGCAAACTGAGAAGACGGGACAAGGGATAAGGGAGACGGGCGGGAACTACACTGCTCTGGTTTTTCCCGTGTCCCGTATCCCGTGTCCCGAAGCAGAAAGGAAACGCACCATGCGCAATGTTTTGGCGATGGCGGTGAAGGAACTGCAAGCTTACTTCCATTCGCCGATCGCCTACCTGGTCATGACCGTTTACACCGCCATCTGCGGTTTTGTCTTCTACAGCTCCATGGCTTTCTTTGCCCTCCAGTCCCTGCGCATGGAAGCGCAGGGGGGAATGGGCGCGCCGCCCATGAGCCTGAATGAATACGTCATCCGGCCCATTCTGGGCGGGGTGCTGACGGTGGTGCTGCTGCTGCTGATTCCGGTCATCACAATGCGGCTTTACGCGGAAGAGAAGCGCTCCGGCACGATTGAGCTGCTGCTCACCTCGCCGATTACGGACATGGAGATCATCCTGGGAAAATACCTGGGCGCCATGATTCTGTTTGGGGTTCTGGAGGCGCTGACGTTTCTCTACTTCGTTGTCCTCTTCATCTATGGAAACCCCAATGCCAAACCGCTGATTGCCAACGCGCTGGGCATGCTGCTTTACGGTGGCGCGCTGATGTCACTAGGCATGTGGTTCTCCGCCTTCACCAAGAATCAGATTATTGCGGGCTCCGTGGGACTTGCCGCTTTCCTGCTGCTCTATCTTCTCGACTGGGTCAGCGCCTATTCGCAAAGCGCCGCCGGGCAGGTGATGTCCTACATCGCCCTGACCACCCACTTTGAAAATTTCTCCAAGGGTGTCATCCAATTGAGCGACGTGGTGTACTACCTCTCCGTCATTATTCTGGGGATCTTCTTCACCGCGCGCTCCGTGGAAGCTCTGAAAGGGAGGCCGTAGCCATGGCCTGGAAAGAACGAGTTGCTGGCCGCAGCGGACAACAGGTTTTGACGGGGGCAAACTTTGCTCTCTACACCCTCGTGGTGATTGCCATCATCATTGTGGCGAACTGGTTCGTGAGTAACCATGACAAGCGCTGGGACATGACCCCCAACAAGAGGTACAGCCTTTCAGCCCAGACGCACAAAATCCTGAAAGAGCTCAACAAAGACGTCACCATCTACGTCTTTGACCAGGAACGCAGCTTTGGTGAGCGCCGCGACGTGCTGGGAATGTATGAATCCGCCTCAAACCGGGTGAAGGTGAAGTACGTTGACCCCAACCGACAGCCGGCCCTGGCGCGGGAATTCAACATTCGCAACTTCGGCACGATTGTGGTCTCCGCCGGCGAACGCCACATGGAATCGCAGGGTGACGGCGAAGAGGGAATCACCAATGCGCTGGTGCGAGTGTTGAAGGGCCAGCGCAATGCCTGCTTTATTGAAACGCATGGTGAGCGTGGCCTTGACAGCACAGAGCGCGATGGCTACGACCACTTCAAGAAACAGCTCGGCAATGAGAACTACCAGACGGAATCGCTTCCCTTCCTGCAGAAGATTGATATTCCCCAGGATTGCACCATGGTGGTGATTGCCGGGCCGCAAAATGATTACCTGCCCCCGGAAATCGATGCCGTGGAAAAATTCGTGCAGGGCGGCGGGCGAGCCCTGGTGATGCTGGATGCCGGCGTGGAAATTCCCAATCTCACCAAGATGGTGGGTGACTGGGGCGTAACGGCACGCAACGATCTGGTGATTGATGAAAACCCGGTGGCGCAGATTTTCGGCACTGAGCCCTACATGCCGCTGATCGTTAAATACGGCAGCAGCCCCATCGTCGAACCGCTGAATGGCAAGGCCACGCTCTTCCCCCTGTCACGCTCGTTTGAAGTGGGCAAGAACTCCAAGCCCGGCGTCACTGCCGATTCTCTGGGTGAAACTTCCAGCGACAGCTATAGCGTGGCAGACTGGAATCCAAAAATAAAAGAGATCAAGTTTGACGCCGCCAAGGACCTGAAAGGGCCGCTTTCCGTTGCCGTTGCAGGCTCGATTGCCGGCGAGGGAGACAAGAAAAACGAGGGCCGCTTTGTGCTGATGGGAACTTCTCTGATCGCGGCCAACAGCTTCCTGACGTTTCAAAGCAACCGCGACTTCATCATGAACTCCATCAACTGGCTTTCGGCCGATGAAGACCTCATCTCCATCCGCTCAACGCCGCCGGAATCACAGCACCTGACCATGAATGCGGAACAGATGCGCCGCGTGCTGGTTCTGGGCGTTTTCGGAGTCCCCCTGCTGATCGTGATGGCAGGCGTGCTGGTGTGGTGGCAGCGCCGGGGGTAAGAACAGTGGCGAGTGACGTGTGAAGAGTGACGAGCAAGAAAAAGTCCCGGGTGAAAAGCGGAAGACGCAGCGACGGGTGACAGGCAAGGACGGTGGTGGCAAAAGCGATGAAGAACCTAAAATTCCTCAGAACCCTGATTGCCCTGGTGCTGCTGCTTGGCATGTGGGAAGGGTTTACTTATTACAACAAGAAGAAAGACAAAGAGAGCGAGAAACCCGCCGCCGAAGCCACTAACCAGGAGAAGATCCTCGCCCTTGACGGGCAGCACATCCAATCCATCACCTTCAAACCTCGCGACGGCGATGCCTTTACCTGCCGCCGCGAAAACGGGAAGTGGACCATCACGGATCCCCACCCGCTGGGAGTTGACCAGGGCAACTTTTCCGGAATCCTGAACAGCCTGACCACCGCCACCGTTGACCAGGTGGTGGATGCAAACCCCGCCAGCTTGAAGGACTTTGGGTTGGACCCTGCCGCCTTCACCCTGGATGTCTCGACCGACGCCAAGCCTGCAACCTTCACCCTGCTGCTGGGCGACGATACTCCCACCAACAACGGTTTGTATGCGCAGATCAGTGGTAACCCGCGGGTGTTTACCCTCGCGAGCTTTGTAAAATCCTCCGTTGAAAAGACCGTGTTCGAGCTGCGGGACCGTCGCGCGGTGACGCTGGACACTGAGCAGCTCCAGAAAATCGCGGTTCAATACAAGGGCACAAGCTGGACATTGGAAAAGAATCCCGAGGGCGTTTGGGATTTGTCACTTCCACCGCTGGTGCGTGCTGACCGCTTCACCGTGGATGGATTGGTAAGCCAGTTGCGCGGCCTCACCATGCAGACCATCCCAGCCGAGGACAAGAAGAAAGGCGCCGACTATGGGCTGGGTTCGCCGGAGCTTCACCTGGAACTGACCGGCAGCGACGGAACCCAAACGATTGTTGTGGGGAAGAAGGATAAGGATTCGGAGCACTACTTCGCCACCAATTCCGCGCTCGACCCCGTCTTCACGCTGAACTCCGACTTTGTCACCCAGTTCCAAAAGAACCCGGTGGATCTGCGCGAAAAGGACCTGTTTTCATACTCCGCGTATGAAGTGAAAAAGCTGGAAGTGGATATTCCCAAGGGCCACATTGCCTTCGAGCTCCAGGGCGGCAAGTGGAAAGAGACCGCGCCCAAGGCGAAGACGGTGAATTACGATAAGATTTCCACCATCCTGACCAGTTTGCGCGATTTGCGGGCGGATTCATTCCCCAAGGGTTCCAATCTGGCAGACTTTGGCCTCGTTAAGCCCACTTATCGCTTCACTGTGCATTTCGGAGACAAGAACTCTATGGAAGTGGTGGAAGCCGCAAAATCCGGAGACCACCTCTATGCAAGAAAATCCACCGACCCGCTGCCCAGCGAGCTAACCAAGACGGCACTGGATGACATTGAGAAGACGCTCAATGAATTTTGAGACGCGGCGTAAAGAAAGGGTGAAGGCTAAAGGGTAAAGGGTGAAAGGTACACGGCGGGCGGGAGTTCGAAGATCGAAACTCGAAGTTCGCTTTTCCGCTGCCCGCCGCTATCGATTCTTCCAAATCGGCTTGCGTTTCTCGATCAGCGCGCGCAACCCTTCCTGTGAATCCTGAAGATCAAACAACTGGTTCAAGTAGATGTCCTGGGCACTCTTCAGCGCCGCTTCAAATGGCCGCCACGTGCCTTCAAAAACCACGCGTTTCAGCAGGGTCAGCACCGGCCCGCTTTGATCGGAGATGCGCTTCACCAGTCCATCCACTGTTTCCTTCAGCTTATCCTTGGGCACAACGCGATTCACCAGGCCCATTTCCTGCGCTTGAAAGGCGTTGACGGGATCTCCGGTCAGAAGAAGTTCCATGGCCTTGCGCGGCCCAATCACGCGGGGATAAACCACCGCGCCCATGGGCGGAAACACTCCCAGTTTGATCTCCGGCTGGCGGAACTGCGCCTGTTCCGTGGCAACCACCAGATCACAAAACGCCGCAAGCTCAGCGCCAGCGCCTGAGGCCACGCCTTCCACCACCGCCAGCACCGGCTTGGAAAGCTCCAGCATGACACGGAAAACGCTATGGAATGCGTCCATCATCTGGAACACCATCTGCTGGGTATAACCTTCCGCACCCACGCCCATGGAAAAATAGCCTTCGCATTCCGGGGCTGCGTCCAGCACGATCAACCGCACATCCTCGCGGGCCGAAAGGCTTTCAATCGCATTGGCAATCTCCTTGAGCATTTCAATATTCATGATGTTCTGCTTGGGACGATTCAGGGTGAGGCGCGCCACCACTCCCGAATCATCCCAGCGGATGAACTTGAATTCCTTCTTCTCTTCCTTTATTTCCTCGGAAGATTGCTCAATGGGTTCGTCCGCCATGATGGCCTCCTAAAAATAGTGAAGAGTGACTAGTGACGAGTGATGAGCGAGGAAGTACAGAATTTGATAAGCAAAGATCGAAGCGATTTGAGATTTTCACCCTTCGCAATTAATCTTGCCCCGATTGCCGCTCGTCACTCTTCACTTGTCGCTGCTCTATTTCAGTTTAGCTCCGCATTTTCCGCAATAGTCGAACTTTTCTGGAATACCCTTGGCGCCGCAGTCAGGGCACTTCCGCGTGTTGGCGCCCCAAAGGAACTCGCTGGATTTTCCCGCTGCCGCCTGCTCCCGCAAATTCCGGGTGTCGGGGGGACGCTTTTCAATAAAAGCCTGGATGCCTTCGTAGGTCTCCCAGGAAGTGGCGTGCGCCGTAAGCCAATCGCGCGCGTGGCCCGCGGTTAGCGTCCAGGCCAGGTCCTTCCAGGTATCCAATTGTTGCAGCGTGTAGCGAGTGCTCTCAGGAAATTTCTGGACCAGCTTCTTGGCCATGGCGTTCACCGCCCGGTCAAGCTGCTTGGTCGGTACCACCTGGTTCACCAGACCCCAATTCAGCGCCTGCTCCGCGGTGACCTCATCACAGGTCAGCAGCATTTCACGCGCGCGCCGCTCACCCACCACCAGCGGCAGCCATTGGGTTGCGCCCCAGGCGTCCACCAAACCAACACGAGTGCCCATCTGCATAAAGCGCACATGGTCCGCGGCGATGGCCAGATCCGCGGCCAGATTCCAGCCGTTTCCCGCTCCCGCCACCACGCCATTCAGCCGCGCAATAGTGGGCTTGCCCAGGTGGCGAAACAGGTTTAGTGCCTCGGCCAGCACGCCCTGGAACTTCCAGAGATTCCGCGGCCGGCGCAGAAATTCTTTGGAAAACTCACGTGCGTCGCTTCCGGAACAGAATGCCTTGTCACCCGCGCCAGTGAGCACCACAACGCCCACGGAATCATCCAGAGAAGCGTCGCGAAACGCTTCCGTCATCTCGCGCAGTGTGTCCGATGAGTAGGCGTTGTAAATTTCCGGACGGTTCAAGGTGACGCGGGCAATCCCATCCTTTTTCTCGTAAAGGATGTCGGCAAAAGCGAACCGTGAAGCGGCTTGTCCGGTGTACTCCATACGCGATTCCGTCCGTTGAACCCCGTGCGGGGCGAACAACCTGTCCTTTAGTCTGGCCCCGCAGCATCCCATTTAAGTATGTGCGGGGATCCCCGGCTTCGGCGATTCCCACCCAGGATGCCTGCCCCAACATGATGGGTTAATGCTACCACAGCCAAATCGGAGGTGGGTAACGAACCACGCCCATTCAGGCTGGAAAGAAAACTGCGCTATGATGGGACTTTCAGGAGGACTCATGCTTCGTCCCAAATACTGGTTTCTCATTTTCTTCGCATTCGTCCTGGGTTGCGTGGCAAAGCAGCCAACCACGTCGATTTATGACGAGACGGCCGATGCCCGCCACGACATTGCCGCGGCGATTTCAAACGCGGAGTCGAGCCAAAAGAATATCGTGCTCATCTTTGGCGCCAATTGGTGCGGCGACTGCCACGCGCTGCATGAGCAAATGCACAAAGCTGAACTCGCCGCGATCATTGAACAGAACTTTGTGGTTGTTGATATTGACCTGGGCCGTTGGGATAAAAATCTGGATGTGGCTGAACAATACCATGTGCCCATCAAGCACGGAATCCCTGCGCTGGCTGTATTAGGCCCCAAAGGAAATCTTCTTTATGCCATGGACCAGGGGCAGTTTGCCGACGCCCGCAACATGAGCTACGAGAGCATCAAAGCGTTTTTTGCCCGGTGGAAGGTGAAGTAACAATAGAATTGGGGATTTAGCGATTTCGCGATTGATCTGTAATTTCGAATTTTTGGATCTTCTCTGCATACAGCGAAATCCAAATCAGGCCTTCAAAACCACTAGGAAATGGACGTACTTCAAAATCGCCAATTCACTGAATGGCTAAATCACCCGATGAAGTCGCCCGGTGAACTTGACGCCCCCCCCCACGTCCATTAGACTTGCGATACGTCAAACGAAGAAGGATTCATGAAAAAAGAAACGATTATTACCGCAGTGATATTCCTGGCCGTCGGCTTCCTGGCCGGCTACATAACCGATGCGCAACTAAACTGGAACGGCCATCAAAAGGTGGCACAAACGGCCGCTCCCTCTCCCGACATGCCGCCGGCCGGTGGCGCCGCCTCCGCCCCACTTGGAATGGGTGCGGGGATGCCACCACAGGGTCTGCCTGAAGGCCATCCCGCCATCGACCCCTCGACCATTGTGAAGCAGCTCTCGTCCATGGCGGCGCAGAATCCCAAAGACGCCGACGTCCGCTTAAAGCTCGCCGATTATCTCTACGATCAGAAGCAGTATAGCGATGCCGTTCAGTGGTATCAGCAGGTGCTGGAACTGGATCCAAAGAACGTCAATGCCCGCACCGATTTGGGCACGGCCTATTTCTACCTGGCGCGGCCTCAGGATGCTCTGCGTGAGTATGATAAGTCGCTGGCTCTCGACCCCAAACACGAGGCGACCATCTTGAATACCATCGTCGTGAACCTGGATGGCACCCATGATCTCGCAGCCGCCCAAAAGGCATGGAACCGCCTTTACGAACTGAATCCCAACCATCCCGCCCTCGCGGGATTGAAACAACGAATTGATGCTGCACGTTCAGGCGGCAGCCCGGCAGGGGCAAAATAGGTAAAGAGGTGCCAGGTGTCAGGAGGGACGAAGTGCCGTGGGTAAAGAGGCTTAACCTGGCACCTGAAACCTGATACCTGACACCTATCTTTCAGACATCCCCGCGGCGCGAAAGACCGTCTCACCCTATATGGGAAGTTTTCTTTTCGAGATTCTCGATTACGTGATCCTCGTGCTCGTTGTCGTGGGGGTACTGCGAAAGATCGCTTCCCTGTTTCGCCCCACCAAAGTCAACGTCAGACCTTCTGCAAGCGGAGCCGCTGCCCCCTCTGGACCGCATCGCGGGGAAATGGCCCGCGACCCGGTGTGCGGCATGTTCGTTTCCACGGAACTCCCCCATCAACTTCGGCGTGGTAAGGAATCACTGCACTTCTGCTCGCGCGAGTGCCTGGAAAAATTTCAAAAGGGTGCTGAAAATGTTGCTTCCTGATGAACCATTGCAGCTGAACGCACGCCCTTTGGGCAGAGTAGCTTTCTTTCTACTGGCCTTGGTGTTGGGCACGGCCGCCCAAGCCGCCGCTGGCAAGGTGACCTTGGCCCGCAAGTACCGCCCCGGTCAATCGATTGTCTATGTAACCAAGGTCAGCACCAGTTCCAAAATCGATTCCAATCCCCCGGAATTGAAAAATTTCTTCCCACCCCTGCCCACGGACTTGCGCCTGAACCAGCAGAGCACGGTAACCGTCTCAAGCGTCCACCCGGGCGGCGCCGCTGACGTGCAGCAGCGCTTTGACAAGTTCGAGATTCTTACAGACCCCGCAACGCTGCCGGAGGCCGTCCGCGATTCCATGACCCAGGCGCAGGAGGAAGTGAGCCAGCGAATGGTGGGCCACACGCTGACCGTCCACTACGACCACGACGGTCGCTTGGTTGATTTCGACGACGCCGATGCTCTATTCCACGATGTTGACGCTCCTGTGCGGGAACCCTTCCTCCAGATGTTGCGGCTCTGTTTGGAGCAAGCGGGCGGTGATTCGCTTTATCCAGGCCACCCCGTGAAAGTGGGCGAAGAGTGGACCCAGAATCTTGGCGCCCCGGCGGCAAAGAACTATCCCTTTCAGGTGGAGGGGAAGAGCACCTTGCACTATTCCGGCAAAACCCGCTATCGGGGAGTAAAGGCGGCCATCATCGATTATCGCTTTGAAAACACCCTCACACCTGCTGGGGTGGGATTAGGCAAGGGGGGCGCGGTTCCCCAGCTTGAAGCCATGGGAATGCACCTGACGATCCAGATCATCGGAAAGGGGCAAGGCCGGATTCTGGTGGCGCTTGATGACGGCCGCGTGCTCCAAAACCATTCCACTCTGCACCAGACGCTCAGGGCCGTCATGAAAGGGTCCGAAGGATCTGTAGGATCTTTGTTGCCGGCGGAACAACTTCCCCGCCTTGAAATCCAGTCCGACACGGAAATGGATATTGAGGGAAGCAAGCCTTAGCCAAAAACCCAAATCCACTGCGCTGAATTCCATATTGACAAAGCGGCGCACGTCCCTATAATCGGCAATATCTTCGGTAAATTCACGGAAAACAAGGGAAGGGATGAATCAAACCATCAGCACTGCCTGGCCCGTGGTTCTCACTGTGGCCGGGTTTGATCCCTCGGGCGGCGCCGGAATTATTGCTGACCTTAAGACTTTTGCGGCGCACAACTGTTATGGAGTTGCGGCGATCACGGCGCTGACAGTTCAGAACAGCATGGGGGTGGAGGCCGTCCACCCGATTGACCCGCCGTTGCTGCGAGCGTCAATCCAATCCCTGCTTTCCGATGGGCGCGTGAAGGCCATTAAAATCGGCATGCTCGGCAACCTGGGCGCCGCTGAAGTCGTTGCCGAAATTCTTGCGTCGAATCCCGATCTCCCCTCAGTGCTCGACCCTGTATTGCGATCTTCCAGTGATCATAGCTTGCTGGACTCGGCGGGGCTGGAATTCATGCGGCAGAATCTGCTCTCCCGCGTAACCGTGCTGACGCCAAACCTGGCGGAAGCCTCAGTCCTGGCCGGAATCCCCGTCGATAACGTGGAGAGCATGAAAGCGGCAGCCCGCAAACTGGTTGAATTGGGAGCGCGCGCCGTGGTGGTGACCGGCGGGCATCTGGACAAAGCCATCGACGTGTTTTTCGATGGAACAACCATGGAGGCTTTCGCCGGCGACCGCGTCAAACCTGACAACACGCACGGCACCGGGTGCACCTTTTCTTCAGCCGTGGCTGCCAACCTCGCCCTGGGACGCCAACTGCGCGATGCCGTGGTGCTGGCCAAGGCCTATGTCGTTGAAGCCATCCGCCAGTCCTATCCCGTGGGGCCCGGCCGGATTCCACTGAACCACCTCTATCGCATGGTTCAACCCGCCCGCGTGATAGACCACGCCCCCGCCGCGGCTGAAACCGCACACTAAACCCAACACGAATTACTTGCCATGCCTATCAGATTAGCAACTCGGACTGCGGGCAAAGCCTGCCTTTAACTGCGGTAGCAGCAGCTACCGCCTTCTGCGTTATGTTCATACGGCAATGGTGCAAAGTACGGCGGATGAAAGGCGGTAGCTGCTGCTACCGCAGTCCAAGAGGTATTGCGCGCATTCACTTGAAACATGCTTTCAATGAACTTTATTGGGGTTAACCCTGTTTACGGCGCGATTGTAAAGGTCGTCCACGGATACGCATCCATATCGCGCAACAGCGATTTTTCCCAGGAAAATCCGGAATGTTCTTGCAGGTATGGGGCCGACTTGAAGTGGAGGCCGCAGGAGTGGCCAGCCGCGGCGGAGAAGGACATCTGTTCCGCCATCGTGGCGTCCGCAACTTTGTTCTGAACTGCGCCCGCCGCGCCATAGGGCGGCTGCCAGTTCCCTGACCCTCGTGGCGAAAGTTCAACGTGCCCGCAAAGTGTGCGCTCGTCAGCGTCCTCTTTCTTTTCAAACGTGTCAAAGTGGTCCGCCAGGAATTTCTGCGCGGACCCCACATCAATCTTCCCCTTATTCTCAGCCATCAACTGTTCCCAACGGGCGTGCCGGGCGTTCGCGCTTTCAGACATGTCACTGACGTTGAAGTTGGTCTCTTCCTTCACCAGCTTGGGGTCGGCGGGAAAATTTGAGCCCACAAAATAACCGTCGGATTTCCTCAGCAAAGTCACATTTTTCAGCCCCAGCTCAAGACTGGCGATTTCATTGGTCTTGCGATCCGCTACCAGCCAGGTGTTGGCGTAACCGCCGTTGTTCCCTTCCTTCATGATGCGGGCGAAATCATCAATTGACGCGGCGTACTGCATCGCCTTGCGCGCGCGCACAAATTCCGGAATTCCCTTCGGATCGTAACCGGAAAAGTGCGAAATAGTGGTTTCAGTAATCATGATTCCGGCGGCGTTGATGCCAAAATCGTCGGCGCTGTGGATGGCGCCGGGGAATCCGTCCATCAGGATGCGCTGGCCGGCTTTCGGCAAAATGTCAAAAATGACGGTCCACCGCGAGCCTTCCAGGTAGGTGGTCCAATCGTTGTGGGCGATGATGACCTTGCCATCTTTTGTGTAACTTCCCGTGGCCACAAAAGCGCTGCAATGCTCTGGAGCCACCAGCTCGGCGGAGGTGTTGTCCAGATGATGCAGGTCATACTCCTTTATGTAGTAGCTCCATTCGCAAAAAGCGTTGAGCGCCACCACGTCCCAGACATCCAATTTCACGCCTTTGGCCCGCACACCATCGGCAATGCCTTGCAGCTCGTCACGATACTCCTGCTCGATGTGCGGCCACATCATGTCGCGCGCGGCATTGCGAAAAAACTTCCAGTCCTTTCTTCCGCCATGAGTCTGCTCCAGGACGACAACTTTTTCCGCGTCCTGGATCTCCGGGGCCAAAAGGTATCCGTGCTGGAAGCCAATGTTGTAGGGCGTCCCCTCCAGATGCACGTAAATCCAACCATTCTGTGCAGGCTTGCGGAACGCTCCCTTGAGGCGCGCATCGGCGTCAATATCATTGGAAAACAAGGGCAGGGCTACCGCGATAATAACCAGGCTGGCGAGGAGAAGAGAACTGCGCCGCATTCAGGCCTCCAAAAACATCGTCGCAATTTTTGGGCAATCCCTAAATGACGATGAGGATAGATCTAATTATACACGAAGGGTTGTGGCTGCCCGGTGCGGGGCACGCGAAACATCCATTCGCAACAGCGCAATGTGGTAGAGCCGCAAGCAAACACGTCTCGTAGGGGCTGGGCTTGCTCGCACTCGTTCTTTACGGCGCAAAAACTCAAAGGGCAGGGCAAGCCCAGCCCCTACGAGACGTCCGCATTAAGTGCCCTCGGGAAAGAATGAAAAGAAGGACTCCCCCTCACGCAACAACGTTCGCGCCTAACCAAATTCATCAAGCCGAAATGGATGCAGTTTTCCAATAAACCGCGTATCGCTCTCCCAACAGCTTGTAGAGCGGAACGAGGGTGATGGCGCGGGCCTGGCCAGTGGTTTGGAAGGTCAAGGGCTCACCCGTAACGGGCTTTAACCAATCTGCTGAATCGCCCGAACCCGTTTTGATGACGGGACCTGGGATGGCGTCTCCCTTGGGCGAGGTATCGAATTCGGAAGTGAACATCGCCTTCGTCAGGCCCTCGGTTCCCAAGCGTCCGGCGAGCACCAGAGGCCCATACATGGCCGCCTGAATGGTCTTGTCGTCGGGCATGCTCTCAACGCGCAAGCTCATCGGCAGGCTCACTTCCACCCGGTCGCCTTCGTTCCACGTCCGGTCGAGCGTGAGGTAACTGGAAGGGCTTGAGAACGCGCCCACTGCGGTTCCGTTGACTTTCACCACTCCCCCGGCCCGCGCCCACCAGGGAATGCGAATGTTCAGCGCCATCTGCACCGGACGGTCCGTATGCACCACCAGGGTTGTTCCTTCTTCCTCCGGAAAGTTGGTCTGCTGTTCCAGGCGCACACCTTTTTCGGCCCAGTTCACTTCTGACGCGATGAAGAGGTTCACGAAGATGTTGCGTTCATCGTGGAAGTAGATGGAATCGCCCGCTTTGGCAAACTCTTCGATTCCAGTTCCGGTGCAGCACCAGAAGGAGTTGTAGGTGGTATTGAAGTACTTCCAAAAGCCTGAGCCGAGCGGCAGGAAATAGCTCATGCTGCCGTCATCCAGGTTCTGAGTGCCCAGGCGGCTGTTGAAAAGGGTGCGCTCGTAGTAGTCCATCACGCGCGGGTCGCCCGACCACGTATAGAGGTGGCGCGCCAGCTTGAGCATGTTGTAGCTCGTGCAGCATTCCTGATTGAACTTGCTCAGTTGTGTTGAGAGTTGGCCGGGAGGTGTGCGCCAGAACTCATCGTTGGTTGTGCCTCCCGTGCAATAGCATCGATCGCTCGTGACCGTGCGGTAGAAATAAGATGCAATGTCGTAATAGCGCTGCTCGCCCGTCATTTCATAGCGGCGGGCGGCGCCGATGACCTGCGGAATATGCGTGTTGCCGTGCATTCCCTCCAGTTCGTCGCGGCGGACGGCAAGCGGATCGAAGAACGCCGCCTTCTCAAACCGTTCGGCCAGGTTTTGGTGCATCGGCTTCCCGGTTATGGCATAGAGGTTCCACAACACCTCGTTCATGCCGCCGAATTCCTTCTGCAGGATTCTCTGCATCAGTTCGTCGCTGGTGCTCTCCAGGTAGCGTTGCACCCACCATGCCATGCCCACCGCAACGTCCAGCGCTTCGTCATTCCCGCAGTGATGGTACATCTCGAGCAGCCCGGCCATGGTCTTGTGATACTTGTAGAAGGGACAGATCACGCGGCGCTCCTCGCGCAAGCGGTCAAAGTGCTCTTCCGGAAATGCGCTCAGATAGCCGCTCTTCAGCGCCTTCTGGCAGCGGGCCAGTTCGCTCACCATGGCGCCGGCCTTCTCCTTTAGTTCAGCATCTCCAGTGGCCGAATACATCAACGCGCAGGCGGAGAGGTAGTGCCCAAGAAAGGCCCCGCGCATATCCGTATCCGCCTTCTCCCATCCACCCAGCGATTCGGCCGACGACGGAAAACCTGCGGTCAGACGAAACGTGTGTAGAAGCCGGTCACTCGAAAGTAGGTGGAGATAGCGGCGGTCGGCCTCCTGCGCGTCCTGGAAGGGGCCTTTCCGCAGTCGAACCTGCGACAAGGGGAATGGCTCAACTGCGCCACGAATCTTTTCGCGCGGGGGCGGAGTGGTTTTCGCCACTGCTGGCCCTGCTTGCCCAGCGTGCGGGGACGCGGCCCAAAGCCCCCCTGGCATCAACACCGCCCCAGCCGCTGCTGCAGAATGTACAAATTGGCGCCGGGTAATTCGATGAGAATTCGTCATGGTTGCTCCTATTACGGTGAGCGATGATACAACAAGTTGCTTTCCATGGGCAGCCGCGAATTCGAACCGCGAATTCGAACGGAGGAGACGTAGCGAAAAGTTGTTCTGCCGTTTGAGCAGCTCGTAAGCTTGCAGCACTACGCAGGGATCTGCCATGATACGCTCCAAATCCAAGGGCAATTCACCAGAAAAATTCCTTTGCTCATCCTCGAAATCTCCATGGTAGAATCTGGGCATGCCACCAATAAAGAAGAAGAAAAAGAGCCCGGCGAAGGCGAAGAAAGTTACGAAGAAGAAGGCCGCGCCGAAAAAGAAGCCCGCGACGAAGAAAAAGGCGCCACCGAAGAAGGCTGCCCCCAAGAAACGTGCTGCGTCGAAGATCGCCAGTGCGCGGGGTACTCGCCAACACCTTGAGGCCCCTCGGTTTGAGCCCGCGGGGCTGGGAGCGCGCTCGGGTGGTCAGTCAGGAAATTTGCAGGGATTGTCCAACGCCGCATTGGCGGATTCAGAGAGCGTGGACGAATTGCTCGAGGAAGGCAACACCTTCGAGGCTGAAGTCGTGGAGGGCGTGGAAGACGCTCCCGAGGCCGATGTCAGCGAAGTGAGGACCCACGAATTCCTGGAAGACGATGTCCCCGAGGAATATTTGGATCAAGACAAGTAATCCTCGGAAACGATGCAAAGGCAACACCCACACCCAAGCCAACGCCCTATTCTCTTGCTGCAGTGACGTGCCCGTCGTGACGACGAAGCGGGTGGGTTGATTCGCCCAGGGGCTCAGGGCCGGGTGCGCCAGTGTCAAACCGTTTGTAGACGATTCCGAGCGGCGGGTGGTAGTCTGCGCAAAGTCAGGGCAAATACCAAATATTCACATGACGGAGCCGTTTACCCCCTTTTTTCCGTCTTTCGGGGATGAGCGCCTCCAAGCGTTGTGCCAAATCAAAAAGTGGAGCCCAAATGAAACCCAGAATGTTGATTGCAGTTCTTGCTAGTGCCGCATTAGCCGCGGTGGCGATTACACCGTCATTCGCTGCACAGAACGACCACGACACCAATCGCGCCAGGATCATTACCTTCGATGTTCCCGGCGCGGGCACCGGCAGCGGCCAGGGCACCCAGGCCCTAGCCCTCAACGACGCAGGTGCGATCGCGGGATGGTACATCGACGCGAATGGTACGACTCACGGTTTCTTGCGCACTCCCGACGGCCGCTTCGCGCGGATTGATGCACCGGGGGCGGGCACCGGCGCCAGCCATGGCACTTTTGCCGTAAGCATCAACCCGGGGGGTGCGATCGCGGGATACTCCACCGACGCAAATGGTACCAATCATGGTTTCCTGCGCACTCCGGACGGCAGGCTCCGGACGTTCGATGTTCCCGGCGCGGGCACCGGCAGCCTCCAGGGCACCACTGCTGACGACATCAACCCCGCAGGTGCGGTTGCCGGAAATTACATTGACGCGAATGGTGTGAATCACGGCTTCGTGCGCTCCCCGGAAGGCAGGTTCAGGACGTTCGATGCTCCTGGCGCAGGCACCGGCAGCGGCCAGGGCACCGTTCCGTCATCTGTCGATTGCCTCAGCCCGTCGGGGGCGATCACGGGATACTACTTTGACGCGGGCTCTGCCATTCACGGCTTCGTGCGCGAACCGGACGGCTTCATCACCACCTTCGATGTTCCCGGCGCGGGCAGCGGCAGCGGCCAGGGCACGTTCGGTTACGGCATCAACCCGGCGGGTACGGTGGAGGGAACCTACTCTGACTCGAACGGTGTGTATCACGGCTACGTGCGCGCTCGGGACGGCGAAATCATCCCGTTCGACGTTCTGGGCGCGGGCAACGGCAGTGGCCAGGGCACCGAGGGCTATAACCTCAATGCCTCAGGGGCGGTCACCGGGCCCTATACCGATACGAATAATGCGAATCACGGTTTCTTGCGCGCTCCCGACGGCGACATTACCACGTTCGACGTTTCCGGCGCTGGCACCGGCAGCGGCCAGGGCACCACGGCCTACTGCAACAACACGGAGGATGCGATTGCGGGATACTACGTGGATGACAACAACGTGGCACACGGTTTCCTGCGGCTCCCGTAATTCCGCCCGCGGATTCCAGCGCGCAGGCACGACCACAAGCGCCGTTGGCCATTTAGGCGGAAAGTGCGGGGGCATGACCTTATGAAAAGTGCCCCCACCCGCGCCATAAATCATTGGCCCTGTCTCCAAGGCTCGCCGCGCTGTGATTTGTAGCGCGGGTGTCCCCACCCGCGCGCCCGCGCGCAAACCCAAATTCCCTGCCCCATCATGCGGTCTTTCGCGAGGCACAATTTATTCTCAACAAATAGGTGAGCGTGACCGTCGAGGCGGCGGAATATATCCCGATCTGATCGGGACGCCGCCATGGTCGCATTTCGAGGATAGAAGTCATGGCGAGGTAAACTCGCCTCTACGGCAGCACGCTGTAGCGGCGGTGTCCCCACCGCCGTCATTGTAGCGTCGATCTCCGATCGACGTCGGCGGTCGGAGACCGCGGCTCCCGTTCGGCGGTCAGAGACCGCGGCTCCCGTTCGGCGGTCAGAGACCGCGGCTCCCA